>Ga0209128_1001838_pt1 | contig 14135 bp, 12 predicted proteins | sample ETNvirnome_6_100_FD_184072 | JGI IMG/M metagenome (GOLD analysis project Ga0209128, IMG submission 184072) | Marine viral communities from the Pacific Ocean - ETNP_6_100 (SPAdes) (version 2) | ecosystem: Environmental > Aquatic > Marine > Oceanic | place: Pacific Ocean | collected 2013-06-19 | reverse complement strand
CGACCCGGATCTCTTCACGAGAAGCATTGGTTCCGGCATCCGCACCGGCCCACAAATAGCGGCAGGATTCTGACACTAAAAAATTTTGAGACCCCCCGGAAGTTTCTGAACCGTCGGAAATTTCTGAGGGGGGTTTTCTTCGTACGAACTAAACGAAGAAACTCCGGAAATTTCTGAGGGGCGATATCTATGAGCGATCCAAAGCTGCCGTTCGGCTCCCGGTCCGATCTCTTCTCAGGCATAGATCAATTCATCGAAGAGACGACGGACGAGATACGCCGACGCGGGAACCAAAGCATCCCGCCTGCCGGAGCCCCAGTTGACGGCTCCATCACCACGGTCGGTCTCTGGCGTCAGATCCAGGCCCAAGAGATCATGCACATGGCGCAGCAACTCGCCACACAGAACGATACCCAAGACCTCACGTTCAATGCCGACCTGGAGGACTCCTTCATCCCGGACGCCAATCGCTTCCTGGGCTTCCCGCGTGAACCGGGTGTCGGGCGTGAACGACTTCGCGAAGAGGAACAGGCCCGCCAGCAGAACATTATCAACCGGAGCCTCTTCGGCGAGAACGTCTTGCCGGTCGCTCCACCCCAAATGCACCCGCTCGACTATGCCCGCGATCCGCGTACTTCACATAACCAGGCCGTGGAGCGACTTTTCACATCGCTCCGCAATCCCCAACTCGTATCCAACCTCGCAGGACTCGATTACAAAGACGCCTTAGAGTTCGCCCAGTCCGTCAACCGTTTTATCCCTGGTTTGCGGCAAGCCAAGCCCTGGGTCCCCGGACTCTTCGGGGCCGAACAGCAGTCCTTCCCCGGAGGTCGTGACGAGGCAGGCTTGCAAGGATTCGACAGTGTGGAAGCCCTCGCCGTTGATAGAGCCGCCCGCCACCTTGCTGGTCTCCTCGGACCCGGTAATCGCTCCAGCGTCGACACCATCCGTGCGGTACGCGACCAACTCCTGACGGAACTCGCCCCTTCCGGCTCCACAATCCTCTCTGGTGCTCTCCGAGGCTTCACGCACTTCACCGAGTTCACTGGCGGGCTAATCCGTGATCCCTACGGCGTGGCCTCCGCAGGGTTTGAAGCCGACATCTCTTCCACGAACGCCGTCCTCTCTGAGATGTTCGAGTTCGGTCGGGAGCAAGGCCGTGCCGAATCCGGCATTACCCTCAACTGGATCGCGGAACAGACTGGACTTGCCCGCCTCGATCAAGCCTTCGGACTCTCCGGCGAAGTCCCCTTGGGCAACGTCGACCTCATCAAAGAAGGCGCGTTCCTCGCGGGCGACATCACCAACGTCCTCCCGTTCGTCGGCGTCTGGCCGCAGATCAAGCGCGGACTCAATCACGCCCTCGCCGCCCAAGGCCGACGCCAGTGGTTGAAGGAAGGCGAGTTCCTGACCTTCGACCAGATGAGTGAGCTTGGCCGCGCACTCAACATGACCGACGATGATGTGCGGATGTTCGCCAGCCCGATTGGCGGAGCGGCGGATATCGAGGACCCGGCAGAAATGCTCCTCGCCAGCCGCGCAATCGACGAGGCTACGATGCGGGCACAAGAAGACGCGATTATGCGCGCCACTGCCCCACTCCGCGAAGGGTCAGGTCGCATCAACATCTTCGGCGGTGCCGATCTCCCGAGTGTTGATAATCTCATTCGTACCCGTGAGTTCCTGGATGGATATTTCGAATCAACAATGCCAGGCGTGGCAGATGCAGTAACCACAGCAGAGGGTGGAGCAGAGATACTCGCAGTGGGGCGGGCGCGACGTGCTGCGCAGTCCAGTCTCTTTACTGGAGACTTCGGATTAGACCCGGACTTGATAACAATGCCAGGCGTGGCAGATGCAAAACCCGGTGCTACTGAATACGTCTATCGTTCCGGACCCGAACTTGATGCCATCCGGAGTGAAGTTGCTGATCGTCTGGAAGCCGAGTTCCCGCACATTGCCGGGTCACCAATCACGATGCGCGGAGCAAAACTCTCTGATCTAATCCGCTCCGGCGACTACAGTCCGATCGACTATGTAAACAATCCGAACCTCTTACACGGCAGCAGTAGGAACCTCGATGCTGAAGAGTTCGCCAGACGGCTTAGGGATGAGATAGAAATCCGACAAGCCGCTGATGCGTCCCAAAATGTTGCAGATAAAGCCTCGCCCGCAGTCCAGGCACAACGCGCCGCTGCACTGGAGGATCTCTCTGAAACAGCAGTCCGTGATGCACTACGCCTCCCTGGTGAAGACGATACGCTCGATCGGCTGCAACGAGTACTCAACCAAGAACAAGCGGAAGCCCTCTTCACCATCGAACGCGCGACCGAGGTCATCCACGAACTCCTTCTCGATATGCGGTTTGGTGTCAATCGGATTGCTGGTGGGGCCGACGTGTCTGACCTCCGTGCGTTCGTGGAAGCAGGCGCAGCCGCCCAGAATCGCGCCGTCCACCCCGGCATCCTCCGCGCAATCGAACGCACCGATCGCGGCCTCCCGCGCCACATGCTCGATACCGTCATCGAAAAACTCGGGCACGTCCCCATCGCCCGCTACATGATCGAGAACATCGCGCTCGCCATCCCGATCGCCGCCCCACTCCAAGACCGCCTCACCCGGATCTCCTACGTGGCCTCTGCCGATACTCTGCGCGCCGACGTAATCCGCGCCGAGACCTTCGTCCGGGGATGGCTCCCTCGCGCCGACGCTCTCTTTGGTGGCCTCGACGACGCCTTGCTCGCCACCCCACTCCCCGGTACTGCCCACCGAGTCTCCGGGAAGTTTGCCGATGTGATCGAAAACAAACAGTTCTACGATCTCAACGATGAACAATTGGCCCTCCTGGACGAACTCCAGACCTTCTTCACCAACGATCTCAACCTCACCCGCGCCTACGGCGCAGACTGGGGCAAGATCATGGACGATTACATCGCGCACATCTACGAACCCGAAGTCGGTCGTGATATCCAACGCGCCATCGACCGAGGAACCCGGAGCCGGTCGAAGTTCCATGTGAACTCGCAGAACAGCCGGACGTTCCCGACCCTCCGAGACGCAATCGACGCCTCCGACGATCTCTCCGCACGCGTCATTACCGATGTCGAAGTCCTGATCCGGACCCGTCTTCTCGCGAGCGCCCGTGCCCGCGCCCGACTCCAAGCCTCCGAAGTCCTCAAAGCCAAAGGCTCCCTCGACGAAATCACAGACGTCGCTGATCCCGTCCGGTTCAAAGCCACAGGAGTCTCCGGCCTCGAAGACTACTACTTCACCGCTACCGACGCTCAACAAATCGCCAACTTCTTTGGTGACGATGACAAGCTTCGGATCCTTGATGACAAACTTTATGCCCTGGAAACAGTCCGCGAGTTGGTCTTGTCGCTCGACGGATCCTTCATGTCGATTTCAGGCCTTCTGGGGTTCCTAGTCAAACCCCGGACCTCCATCCGTGCCCTCCCAGCAGCCACTGCGGCCTTCGGGTCCACGGCCTACTGGAATCAGTGGCTCGCGAACAACGGCGAGTTCCTGGCGTGGGCCTCGGAACGCGGATTCAAACTCGGCTTGGCCAACACCACCACCGAACACTCCGCTGACATCTTTGCCCGCCTTGCCCGCACCCACCCGAAACTCTTCGGCGTGGACCTCGGTGGACCGCAACGCCTCTTCGGACGCGGCGTCTTTGCCATCAACCAACGCGGCTTTGGCCGGGCGATCACGGTCCAACGCGCCGCCATGCTGCGACGCAACCTGGAACTGGTCGGCTTCGCGGAGGCTAATGGCATCCAGCGGATCCAGTCCAGCAAAGCCCGAGATAAGTTCCTCGAAGTGGTCACCCGCAGCACCACGAAGCGGGGCCTGCCTGAGACCCGTGGGTTCCGAGGCAAGACCCTCTTCACCCTCGGTCGCGATGTCGATCCCGAACTCGCCGCCCGCGACGCCATTCGCAACATCAATCAAATGATCCCGATGATGAACTTTGAGGAACTGGCGCTCACCAAGACCCAGCAGCGCCTCCAGCGTGCGCCACTCATCTCCCCGTCTTACTGGGTCGGGCCCCAACAGTTCGTGAAGGACCTCTTCGATTTCACTTCCCCGCGCGGACAGTTCGCCCGGATGTCCGCCGTCGAGGCCACCATCACTGGCACCACGCTCGCCTTTGCAATCTCCTCCGCGTCCGGCTACTCCGAACAATGGCGGAACATCATCGATCCCACCTCTAAAGACTTCCTCACGGCCTTTACCCCCTGGGGCAGGATCCGACTCGGCGGGCCGTACCGCTCGACGTTCCGGATGATCATGCCGACCGACAAGTACGATGGCTGGTTCGAAGGAGTCAAAACCGGCATCGGGTACAAAGTCAGTCCCGCAATCAGCACCGGCTTCGACCTCGCCAGCAACAAAGACTTCTTCGATGCCGAAATCAACACCAAGGGCGGCTTCGAAGGCTTCATGCAGCAGTTGACGTACCTGGGCATCCAGTCCTCGCCACTGGTTCTCCAATCGGTCAAAAACGCAATGGACGCCGGTCTCGATTTCCATGACTTCCTCGCGGATATCTCCTTCAATGCCCTCGGGGCCTCGTTCTCGCCCTACTCGCCGTTCTTCCAGACCACCACTCAAATCGCCAAAGATCAAGAAGCAGGCATCCTTCCCCGGTATCAAACCACCGAATCCGGTCAAAGCCCCGTACCCATCGAGTCCTATTCCGATCTCAACCGCGACCAGCGACTCGCGTTCGATCAGAAGTATCCCGAACTCGCCCAAGACCGCTTGGAGTTCGGCAACGACGACTACTCCGAATCCGTCCGGCAGAAAGACGCTCTCGTCGGCGTAACCGTCACAAACGTCCGCACCCACGTCGACGACTTCCTCGCGACTGCCGCAGGCGAACCCGACGCCAGAATCACCACCGCCAAGAACCTCAGCACGGCCATCGGCGAAGAGATCAGTCTCCTCATCAATCAACACATCGGCATTGACATCGGCCAAGAAATCGACCACGAGTCCAAACTCGAAAGCGAAGATCCCAACGAGCGCGCCCTCGCGACCTACTACGATATCGTAATCAATCAAGCCAAGCGTGGCGGTGTCCTCGACCCGCTCCTCCTCGACCGACTCCTCTCTGACTTCGACGCCAGTCTCACCCCGACCCAGCGCGATTTCGTCGAAGAGCGCAACGGCAAAACCGTCGCCAACCTCCGGAGTGAGATCCCCGCTCTCCGCATCTACTACGAGGCCAAAGATCTCGTCCAAGGATCCCCTATCTTCGAAATCGACGATCAAATCTGGGCAACTGCACAGCAAGTCTTTGGCACGCTCAACCAATGGGACACCTTCGACGATTACGTCTACTACGTCGCAAGCCAGATGTCTCAGGCTACCGGGACCACCCTTCAATCCATCCTGAGTCAAGGACCCAGCCACCCGGACCTCAAAAAGCTCGACGTGATTAGCTTCGTGATCGGCGAACGAAAATCCCGACAAGACCCGATCTTCATCGCCAACCCGGAACTCGCCGGAGCCATGCTGCTCCTTGGTTGGCGACAATCCTTTGAACAAGCCATCCAGGTTGGCGCACAACACTGGATGGATGTCTGGATCACCCGGATGCGCACAGCGGGAACAGGTGGAGAAGAAGGTGCGGCACAGATTCAATTCCCTGAGACGCTCGGGAATGTTGGTCCGAGTATCGAGTCGCAGGAGATCATCCAACTCCGGGCCGAGGGGTTGACTCACGGGCAGATTGCTGCGGAGACCGGGGCCTCAGAGAGCGCGGTCAGTAGTGCCCTGCGTCGACATCGCCGCGCGACGGGCGCACCCGTGTCACCCACGACCTAACCGCGTCCCCCGCGCAGGGGTGACGACCCGGCCAACGTCCCCATATGCTTTCTATACCACCCGGCACGGCACCGGACAGAAAGCGATCTCATGGCAGACGACCCCGCAGTCCAGACCCAAGACCCACTCGCTGAGGAAGCGACTCCGCCCCCGGATCTCGCGTCCCGCCTCTCTTGGGACCCCGAAACCCAAGGCGCACTCCCCGACAACCTCCCTGAGATCACCAGTGAGGATATCCAAGCCTATGCCGCACAACAGGCGCAAGAGGCCGCAGATGCAGTCACCGCCCGCCACACTGCCGAGGCCGAGTCCCGTGACGCCGCGTCCCGCTCCGCCGCCGCCGCCCAAACCGACATCGAGTACTACGATTCAATCCGCACCCTCCAAACCGGCGACGACACCCAGCGTGCAGAAGCGGAATCCCTTCTTAGCCAGGACACCAACGAGCAGCGATTTATTCGCGGCGGCGCGGCGAAACAATATGCCGCTACTACGACCGCTCAAACCGGAGCCCTCCAAGTCTTGATGAATCAGATGTCTGCTGAACTCACCGCAGCGGGCGTCGAGAACGTCAACGACATCCTCCCGCCCCTCAACGATTCCGTCGAGTCCCGCATGGCGTGGACGAAGCTCGACATCAATCAGTTCGACGGCAAAGGGGGTCTCGCAGCGTTCCTCCTGGATGCAGGCGGGCGTATCGCCCTCGCCAAAGCCGAATCATCCGGCGTCATCTCACAGGCCCGAGACGAAGGCGCACGCGACACGCGCCAGGAACTCGGACGACAAGGAGCCCCAGATAACGTGAACAACGGTGGCACTTCCCCTAACACCAACAAAGAGAACTACGGCGATCAAACCTGGGTCAACGCCCAAATCGCCACCGATCCCGACTGGGCACAAAAGGTCTCGTCTGACGGCAAGACCTCTAACATTGCGCGCGTACGAGCCCAAGTGCTCGCTGATACAAGACGGTAAGGAAACCCCCACATGGCTGAGTTCACCACGACCGAAGCAGATCAATTCCTCCTGGATATCTGGGCAAACTCCATTGAGGAGTTCCGGCGACGCTCGCTGGTTATGCTCCAGACCGTTACGATGGCATCCCAGTACGGGGTGAACTCGGTCCGAGGATTCCAGAACCTCAACATTCCGGCAACCACGCTCCTGAACTCTGGCGCGGGACGCCAGAAGTCCGCATCCACGGACATCACGTACGACGCGAACACCGACTCCGCCTACACGCTGGCGATCGACCAGCACTGGTATCAAGCATTCCAGGTGGAAGAGTTCGCCGACGCGCTCTCCGGCTTTGATATCGACGCGGCATACGCCCCGTCCATCATCGAGGTCCTCGTCCGCAAAGAAGACGACACCCTCACAGCCTGGATTGACAACTTCACCGGCCAGACAGTCGGCGCGTTCAATCAGCCCAACGGCGAAGACGAGTTCCTACGGGCCATCCAGTACCTTGACGACGCAGACCATCCCCAGGCCGGTCGGAACTTCGTGTTCTCGAACCCAGCAGCCCTGGCCCTCCTCAAGCAGACCAAGTTCGTCAGCGGCGATTTCGTGACCGGTACCCCGATGATGACCGGTCAGGTCGGTGGCCTCTACAACATCACCGCCCTCAAATCCACCAACATCGAAGGCTCCAACGCCGCAGGTCACGACAACGGACTACTTCACAAGTCCTGGGTGGTTCACCACCGCGTTGGTAATCGCCCTCGGATGCGGACGTTCTTCAACATTGATGGCCTCGAAGATCAGCGCGCAGCGTCGATGATTTGGGGCAACAACCAACTCCGGACCACATCCGCAGTGTGGATCAAAGGCGAATAAGTCGCCTGTCCGGTTGAGAATCTGAGCGGCACAGACAGGAGCCACGCAACATGACAAAGAACGAAGTGACCGAAGAGCAGCTTCAGGGGATGGGCGCGAATCCAGCCGCGTCCGCAATCCCCTCCGAAGCCTCACGTTGGTACGCACAGAACGTTCAACCTGCTCCGTGGCCGCAGTCCGTTCGTGACCCGGATTCCCGCACCCACAACAACACCAAGACCTGGTACTTCTCGCCGCCTACCGTTGATATCGACGGGATCGCCACCACCGGCCTCCCGGTCGATGTCTTCCATACGGCACCCTGCTGGCAGGCACATCAACGTGCGTCCCAGGAGAATCAAGGCAAGATCCAAGTGCTCCAGGTGGATCGGTACGGGCAGCTGCTCCGGGGCTCACCGTACGTCGCGCTCTTGTCGGTCGACTCCGAAGTCTGGGATCGAATCCTCGCTGCCTGGGAGCCGGTGATTGAACTCGAAATCGAAATCGAGAAGACCCGACTCGAACAGGCCGAACTTGATCTCGACCGTGCCCGAGAGGCATACGAGCGGAACAACGCTCGTCGCTCCATCCGGGTGCTGTCCGAACGAATCGCTCAGTTGGAGATGCTGGACTGCAACTCTTACCGCAAGTTCTTTGACCGGGAATCCGAAATCTCCATCACGGTTGGCAGATCCCCGCAACAGGTCTTGTCGGATGATATGTCCGCTGAGGTTGCCAAGCAACTCGACGCCGCCATGACGGCAGGGTTTGAGGAGCATCGTGACTAAGTTCCACACGCCAACCACAATTGGCGACGGGCTGGTTGAGGTCTGGCATTCAGATCCTCAGTACGGCGACCCGAAAGAGGGAATCTTCTTCCTCGATGCAGAAGCCACTCCGCAGCAGGTCGATAAGGTCCGCCGCGAGAAGCACCACATCTGGGTCGACCGGATGGAGCAAGGCGGCTATCACGCCACAACCCAAGTCCAGTACCTCGGCCCTTACACCTTCCGCGACCCGAAACGCCACGACCTCTCCCCGGAGAAGTCCTACCTCCTGGAGTATATCCTCACCGCATATTTCAAGAGAGACCGTCCGGAGACAATTACGACAGATGAAGCCGATCGCCGACGACAACTCGCCGCCAAGTACGGCCTCCCCGCCCGAGATCCTGTCCGATGGGACAAAGGCGAACCCACTCCGGGAATTACCCCGACCCAAGCGTCCGAACACACGTCGTACGTAGATCCCAACAACCGGGACGAGCAAGGGCTCCTGCCCGAACAACGAGAGGCCATGAACGATGACGGTATCTGACGGTAGCCCGAAGCTCCCCGGCCCGACTGGTGGTCTTGCAGGGCTCAATCACCTCGACGGTCCAGTCCGCGATCTCCTCGCGCAGAACGATTTCTTCGTGTCGGTCTTCGAAGAGACTTTCCGGGGGGATGCGCTCGACGCGAAGTATCCCACTGCCAAGACCAACGGCGCGTCCGCAGCGGTGACGTTCACCGAGCACAACGCACAAGGCTTCCTGGACTTCGTTACCGGTACGGATGACGACGGATATGCAGGCCAGGGTCTCGGGATGCAGTACACCGGCGACCGTGGCGTACTCGCGGAGTTCCTGTTCGAGACGCCCGCCTCGATCGCGACCTACAAGCTCGAAGTCGCTCTGACTGACGCAGACGACGACGCAGGTGGGGTATCCGGCAAGTCCGGTCCGACCATGACCGCAGGCGACTTCGCGGGTCTCGTGTTTGATACCGATGACGACACGAACACCACCCTCATTACCGTCAAAGATGGTGGGACTCCGGCAGCCGTGGAGCAGACCGACTTCGATCTCGCGGCCTCCACCGTCTACTACGCCACCATCCGGATCATCGACGATAACGTCTGGGCGACCATCCAAGGCGTGTCCGGTACCAACACGGCGAAGTTCACCTACGCCAATGCCACTGCTGGTGCGGGGATTCAGGGCGGGACAGCCCTCACGCCTTGGTTCTTCACGCAGGCCCGTGCGGGAACCGCCTCCCGCACTACCAAGCTCTACAAGTACCGGATGACGACCCTAGCCTGGTAGTACATAGGGGCCGGATACGCTCCTCTAACCCGTATCTACTTAGCAAACCGGCGGGTACGCCCGCTAAACTAGAAAAGAGTCCTCATGGCCGAAGTTTCGAAAGGTGTTGTCTCTCGGGGACAGCAAGCAGGCTACCCAAACCAAGCCACCGTCAACGTCGCCGTCAACACACTCGGCGAGCAGATCGTAATGGACTGGATTCAGAAGGCCGTCATGGACGGTATGATGTACCAGGTGCGTGCTGGGACTATCAGCGTGCCGTTGGTCGGTGACGTGGTGCTCACCGATACCGCTGCGGAGATGGCTGCTGATGTCGCGTCTGGGACTTCCATACTCCCGGTCAGCCTCAACATCGCAGTCAACCTCGGAACCGGTACCTTGCATGAGTACGCGGCGAAGTCGGTGGCGACGGTATCCTCGTCCGGGACGGCCTTCACGCCGCTGCCGGTCCGCACGGATGGCCCTGCCGCCGTATCGAGCGCCCGCGTGCAAGCCGCAGGGAGTGTCACTGTCACCGCTGAAACTGCCACGACCACAATGGTCCACTGGCACGGCGCGAACCCCCTTGCCGTCGTCACCGCTGGTGGTGGGTTCCAAGGCGTCCACTACGTCCAACTCATCCCGGCTCCGCTCTTGACCGGCGCACGCTCCTTCTACATGCAGATCGCCGCGACTGGCACCGGCCCGTCGTACTTCGCGAACTTCAACTACGTGGAGGTCGCGAGCGCGCTGGTTGAGCGTTAGACCAACACCCGAATCGTACAGGCTTGGAGGCGGTATCCCATGCCACGATACGACTACCATTGTTCTGCGGGACATGTGACCGAGACGATCAAGGGATTCGACGTACGCACTATCGACTGTCCAGAGTGTGGACAACTCTCTACCCGGTCCAGCGTGCATCTCATCTCCCAAAGTAATCTCGCTCACATCCCCGCAGACCAACGCCCTCTCAAAATCGGTGCGTTCGAAGAAGCGAGCCAAGAACTCGCCTACCAGCACGCGGAAATCGCGAAGCACCTCCCTGAAGACAGCTACCAGATGCCGGATTACATTGGGGTGGGCATAGCCCGAGGCAAACAAGCTCTCGCAGGTAAAGCCGCTCCCCCTAAAGGATGGACAGATCCTCATGGTTAGGTTCAGGCATCTTCTCCCAGGCAGCCGGAAACCACTCGTGTATCACGGTGAGTACCAACCCCTTCGCACACTCCAGCGTGGCGACCCGTACGATATCTCCTTCCTGGCTGCCATACAGAACGAACTCATCCGGCACACCGAGTCACTACAAAACCAACTCGATATCGCGCGTGCTGAAATCACCAACCTCCGGTATGACATGGAGGAGGGCCTCCAGCTCGATCATTCTGTGATGCCGGTAGGAAGAAACGGGACGCATGTCGACTACCCGTCTTGAAGTCCTCCGGCTGGCAATCGCGATGTGCCCGGAACGCGGACTGTCGACGATCGACGATGAGAACAATTTGGTTGCATCCGCAGGAGCCGTAGGCTCACTTACGGATCTCGGCGTGCTGCCGCAGACCGGAGCCTCGACCGCTCTCTTCAACAACGCCTACCTCTACCGCCCGAAAGCTGCCAACGCGGAGGATATCGTCCGTCAGATCGGCGCGACCGGGTACGCTGGTACGACCCAAGTTATCACGCACGAAGGCCCCAACTACACCGAAGCGCCCCTTGGAGGCTCAGACGACGGCACCTATCTCATCACTAAAGACCACCCGTTCCTCTGGGAAACGGCCCTCAACCGCGCACTCAAGACACTCCTCTTCTATCGACGCGAGGAAGAGTTCACTCCGACCACAAGCGGTCAACGCCAATATACTCTCAGTACATCTCCACTTGACGGCAACTTCACGCTCGTCACCTCCCCGGCCCAGATCCACAACGTCCAGTATCGTGGCAAGAGTGATACCTCTGGGCAGTACGAGTGGCGTGACTGGTTCCAGAAGGGCCGACGCCAGTGGCGGGTGTATCAGGTCAACAACACCGTTGCGCTAGAGTTCATCCCCCCTGGTCCGGCCCCCACCACAGACGACCGACTCCGACTCGTGATTGTCGTCCCACAAACCGCCGTCACGACACACAACCAGTCTATTACCCTCACCAACCCCACCTGGGCCGCTGCCGCGACTGTCTTGATGATGGCGCGTTCTCTCGCCAACCGGAACAATCCGGACGACATCTGGCTGAAGTACGCTCGTGACGCAGAGAAGATCTACAACGATCTCCGTCGTCAAGAACTTGGCGAACTGGCCTATCGATCCTACGGGCGATCCAACACCCGTAGTGGTGGGGCTTCGGTCGGTGGTCGGGCAGGACGCGGAGGACGCCATCTCGGTGCAACGCTTGGGGGTAGAATCTAATGGTCTCGATTGAGATGGTCGGCCAGGGCGGCGCGGATAACTGGCCCCAGGATGGTGGGGGACCAGGAGGCCAGCTGCACGCGACAGAGGTTTTCAATATCCTCCTCGCGCTCAACGGGTACGGGGTGGACGGTTACACCTTGACGATGACCGTGACCGACGCAAACCGGCTCGTCACCATCCCTGCCTTCGAAGCGAGCGTTCCGGACGGCTCCGGTAACGCCACCAAAATCACATACGCAGGCGGCAACGCCACAATCACTGCTGCACACGCCACACTCCCGCGTGTCGATATCGTCACGTTGGATACCAACGGGACACTCGCGGTGACAGCCGGGACAGCGACCGCAGAGACCGGTGATGTGCAAGAGGCTCCAATGCCTGCGCTCGCTGCGGACGAGATCCTACTTGCCAAAGTCAAAGTCCCTGCGGCCCAGACCAACGTCCTCTCCGACGATGTGTTCGGTCGGTCCATCAACGTGTCCAACTCTCTCCAGGGGGGCGTCCCGGTTCACCAACTCATTGGTCCGGGTCCTGTTGCGATGACAGCATATGATTATCAGCGTCTTGTCCCGATCTGGAAAGACACAACCGGCGTAATCACACATGCGGCGATGCTTGTGGTTCTCAGTGCCAGCACCGTTGCGGTTGTCGAATACCGACTCGAAGGAAACGACTGGGTACATGACGGTGTACTCGGTCGTGACGCCGAAGTTACGCTCAACTTCACTGCGACTACTCTCGGCCAGATCAATGGCTTCGGGATCGATAGTCCGGGCACCTCCTCCAACCGTATTCTCTTTGTCGCAGGTAATAACTCAGCAGGGACAGACACCTTTGAGGTTGACTCAATCGATCTCAACGATGGCGAAGGGCTTACTGCTACGGCTGTTACCATCTCCGGAGCAAACCAACCCACTGATACTAACAACATGGCAACAGTCAGTTGTGCCGCCACAGTCACCTCACTCTTGACGATCTTCGAGGACGACGGCCATACCGCCGTAATCAGCGGAACAGAGGGAGGATTCACCTTTACCTATACCGCTGCCAAAGTTGCTGCAATTGATACCAGCATCGATGTCAATGGCACTCCAGGCAATGTCGTAGAGGAATCACTTTACGTTATCGGTACGCAGGTTCTCCTCTTTCGTGGAAACAGTTCCGGAACAATCGCGGATTGCTCCATGTGGGAGATGTCAACAGCATTCGTACTCACGACCGAGTTCCTGGATGCCAGTGTAGGTTTTGGTACAGGTACACTCGTGCAGCAACCATCGCAACTCTTCCCTATTGGAGGGAAGTTTGCTCTATCGACTCCGGTCATGCCTATGGCAGGTTATGTTACTCGTGCAAGCCGGATCATCAGCACCTTCCCACTCGACAATCTCGTAGGAAATAGCTAACTATGCCACACTACTATTTAGAACGTCGTCAGGTCCGTCTCAATCACTTTGGCGTGGAGCGTGGGGATCACACAAACGCGGAATACCTCTTGTCGCAAAAAGCACGTCCGGTGGGGATGGACGGCGACGGAACAGCCAAGAACTCTGAGAATCGACTCTGGGAGTCCGATAACCCAATCCCCGTTGATCACTTCGTCGGTGTGACTGAAATCGCTGAAGCTCTGTTCACACAGCTGATCGACATCAGAGAGTCTACCAAACCCAGCCATACCCAACCCGACCAGATAGAACCTCCGATTACCCCGGACGAAATCGCCCAACTCCGCGCACTGATTCCAGGACGGTAATCGAACTACAATGGTGATCTTCGGTGGCAGTGCTGATGCCAACACCTTCATCCTCGACGATAATTCCTACACACTCGTCGAAGTCAAAGGCACGCGTCAGTGGCTCGTTGACATGATCCCGAACTCCGTTGAGGTTCGCGTCCCACTCCAACTCTACGGCGGGTTCGGGGCCTCGTACCGTTTCACGAACGTCGATACCCCGACCGATCCCACTCACCACGAGTACAGCGAAAATATGTTCGTGGGGCACGCTGGGGAAATT
>Ga0209128_1001834_pt1 | contig 14156 bp, 3 predicted proteins | sample ETNvirnome_6_100_FD_184072 | JGI IMG/M metagenome (GOLD analysis project Ga0209128, IMG submission 184072) | Marine viral communities from the Pacific Ocean - ETNP_6_100 (SPAdes) (version 2) | ecosystem: Environmental > Aquatic > Marine > Oceanic | place: Pacific Ocean | collected 2013-06-19 | reverse complement strand
GCTTCATATTCCTGTATCCCTGAAACATCTTCTATCTGATAGACTTGAGAGTCATCCACATAATAATTTATGCTGTTTGAATATGCAGATAGACTAGGTGTCATTACAAAATACAACTTCACCATTACATCATCCGATATATTTGCTCCCTCAAATCCCAACATCTCCCACATCTGTAAAGGTTTTTTAAATACTCTAGTTTGTCCTATATCTGTAAATCCTAGCCAATCACCAAATTCTCCTGGATTCTTCAATGCTCCGTTATTGATTATCATTGATGCTTGGCTGTTGTCAATTTGACCTGTGTTATCTACGCTCCCTGAATAAAATGTTCCTATATAGTTTACAAGTGTCCCTCCTTCACTTTCATCTGCTATAAGTAATGGATCAATTTTTGCCAATGCTGTTTCTACTCTCATTCTATAGCCTTGCTCAGCAGTCGCAGGAATCGCTACCCACTCGTTATCAAAATAATTATATCCTGCAGAAAGTGATAAATTTCTAAAATATAAGCTTTTATCTGCCAGTCCTGATACTATTGGTGTTGTTTCATCATAAGGCAAAAAAGTATAATCATCGCCTCCTAAGGCATTAAATTCATCATTGAATCCTATGTTTTTGTTTATTGATATATTTAAATTGAATTTTTTGTAACTCCAAACATACGCGTCTCCTGGCTGACTCTGAAATGAAGCATTATCTATAATCCATTCGCCGTAAGAGTCATTGTTACTGTCGTCGTTGTAATGTATTTCTCCATCGTCATGCCCTGATTCTGTTGACCAAAGCATTACACCTGTTATTTTGTATACTCCCGGATCATTATAAGTATGCGTAATTGCGCCAGACATTGCGTCATAAGGTTCATCAAAGTATTCTGTCTCTCCGTCTCCCCAATCTAAAAAAGCAATTTTTAGTCTTCTTTGATGCGGTGTCTTTAATTGAGGTCTATCTGAAAAAGGTGGAAAAGTTTCACAAGCGTTAGAATCTATAAAATCATCAAATGCAATGTCTTCTGTTGCAATGAATTCAAACGTTACGTTGTGTCCGTCATCTGTGTATGGACAGTGGAACACGAAATTTTCCTCGCATCCCGAAGATGATGACATCCCCCAGGTGGCACAAAATCCTGTGCCAGGGTCGTCGTCTGACCACCAGTCGTTATCCACTACATTTGCGCTGCCAATAATATCTCGCATAAAAGCCACGTTGCCGTCTTCGTCAGTTACTATTCCGTCTATATTGCATTGATCTTCTGTTACGCTTTCATACAACGGCGGCACAAGAGAAAATGTTCTAAATTCAAGAACTTCCCACAAAGTTTGGTAACCACCTGCCCCTGTCTGCCAACATCTAGCCCTAACAGGAACTGACACGTTACAAGTTCCCGCTGATCCGCCTACATGTGAAGATTCACTAGGATAATAAGAATTTGATACACCTATTCTTCCATAAAAAATAAGTCTTGCAGTAACAGGAGCTTGATTCAATTCGTAGTTTTCGCTTTGAATATCTTCATCATAATATTCAACAAGAAAAGTTCTGTTGTTTAATTCAGAAGATAAATTTGATCTTGCCAATACATCTGGCGTAAATAATTCAGCTACAGTTTGATTATTTACGATGTTTTCACCAGTTCTATCAAAATATTTTGCAGGCTTATCAGCGTGCGCTGCATATGTAATTGCACTATCGGGATAATTTGATGATAAAAAAGTTTTCCAAGACATTCTATTTTCGTATCCCCAATAAAATAAACCTAATGGTATTCTTGAATCAATATGTTGACTTTCGAAATATAACATGTCATTATACTCGTTATCTGCAAAACATGCAATCAAATTTATTTCTTCAGCTACTGCATTTGGAATTGTAGGATGAGGTGTAAATCGAGAAAAATTATCAAAATATATTATATTTGAAACTGACAATGTCATAAGAGATTCTTGCGATATATTAAATCCTTGAAATGGAGAATATGCTCGAGGATAGTATGGCGCGCCATCGTTGTAACCTAAATATGTAAGCACAGACTTTGGAAATGTTGAAATATCTGTTTCGGTAATTTCTAAATCTGTTAATTCATCAACTGTTGTTCCTGTTACTGTAATTGCTATAGTTGCAGTTGATTGTCCAAAATTTTCTGCGCCATGTATGTCTGTTGCTGTCAAAACAACAATATATTCTGCTTGATATCCTAGTGAAATTTCTTCAGGCGTAAAAATTGCATAACAATTTGTTTGTGACAATCCTGGATCATCAGTGTCGGGTATTCCTTCTTCTGATGGGTCATGAACAGTTATCGTTGCTGTTGTTTCTTCTGGTTCGAGTATCGCCCATTCACATGTAAAATCATCGTTATTTATATCAATTGTGCCTGTTCCGTCAAGAATTAGCGGTGTTAAATCATCAGTTGAAAATTCAAAATCTATATCTATTTCAGGAGCCTCTCCTTCATCTCCAGGTGGCAAAAATTGTAAATTATATACATGCGAGTTTTGATTATTTACAACTTTACAAGCAAATGTGTTTTCGCCATCTGTTTCACAATATGCTTTTTGTGAGCCCCAATCATTTATTATAAAATTTGTGTATGTTTCGCCTCCTTCGCATAGAACGTAATTGTCAACGCCTGCTTGTAACATTATTGTTTCATCTGTTGTTTCCCATGTGCCAGTATCGCCATTATCTAAATTTTCCCAACTTTCATCGTCATAAAATGCTATATGATCTGTTGCGTCGTATCCTTCATTACAAAATTGAAAATGTAACGAAGTCCACGTTCCTGGTACAAATGGTGATGTTTCAGGTTCTTCCTCTTCCCATGTACAAGGGGACTGACATGCTCCCTGAGGTGCTTGTGAACAAGAAGCATACATATTATAACACTCATTATTGTATGGTTCACCTGTTTCTTTGCAATACCAGGGAGCGTTTGTTGAACATCCATCAGGATATGAGTCACCCATTATTTCGCCGTAATCTTGATAATTATCTTCACAATCATCAGCATCTATATCATAAGTGTCTATTACACAAGGCATTGCTTCTTCTATTTCACCATCATACTCAAACGAATCCTCATACACAACATCATCGTATCGTTGAGTTTCTTCGTTCCAAGCCAGTGTTATTTTATTATATATTTTCATAGTTTATTATATTTCATAAATAAATATTTGAAAAGTAATTATATTGTTTGTTAGTATTATGATATCCATAAGCTAATTTTCTACTATTGATATTGAATAGGACCCTTCATCACCGCAGCCATATGCAAATACTTTTATGTAATATGTTCCTTCAAAATACCAGTCCATATTAATATTTAGTTTTGACATTGTACCATCACCATTGTCATCATTGCAATCTAATGCCCAATTATTATTCATTTCAGGAACAACTTCGCCAGGTTCTATACAATAATGTCCTCCTGCTATCCCAGTATTATTATAATATCCATCAGCATCATAAATACATACAATAGAATCTTGTAGCGTTCCAGTTTGAAATGTTTCTACTGTATAGTATGCATCTTCATATAGATTTACCGAATACCAATTAGCATCGTCAGTTGTCTCAATTACTCCCGTTATTGGTTCTGCACCCATATAAAGAATTGAATCGGCTGATGATATATTACATATAGTTAAAATATTACCATTCCAGCCATCACCATAATTATCATACATTTGAACTGCTGCTTCCACACTTTCTTCAGTTGTGAATGTTCCTGAATAGGGTGCACCACCATTTAGAAGTACTGTGTTATTAGAAAGATTTATAATTTCCCATGATACCTCAGCTTGATCCTGACCACCATCACAAACAATAGAATGTGGCCCAGGATTTAAATGTATAACTGGGAATATAGATTCAAATCCTTCTTCAAGCCAATAATCACCACAATCTTCTCCGAACCCTTCAACTGCCGGATATCTTAATACACCGTTTCTACTAGCCCGTATCCAATAACCTTCAAAGGGTAGAAGTTCGTCTCTACTTTCATATCCGCCGTCGAACCCAAATAATGTATTAGCAATAAAGAGATCATAAATCTGATTCCCACTCGTGTCTTCTGACATATCCCACAATTGTTCTACATCTATTGCAGTATGAGGTCCACCTATCATATTCCATCCTGTAGATATATCTACTGTCACTTCCTGCAATTGAGTATCATCAGGATATCCTAAACAATTTTCTATATCTATTCCTGGCCATTGAAAATTTTCTTCTGGATACATCAATCTCACCCAATATCCTCTTGCTGGTTCCAAATTCCATTGCGAATTATATCCTGAACTACCATAATTAAATGAATATAGAGTATTATCTATAGCATTCGGAAAAACATCTTGAAAATGAGTAGCACCATCTTCATCACTACTCGGAAACATACAAGAATTGGATATAATGCGCCAGCCAATATCTCCTTGCTCACATGTGATTTGGCTACAACTCTCATTTTCATGAAATTCATGATACGCACTAGCACATAGGAATAATGGTTGATTATCTTCACATGTACCTGAAATTGTATGACAACATGCACCTGTCGGAATAACTGGACATTCAACATCACTACATGACTGTCCAGAATGAAAATTATAAATATAGTTAGAACAATCATTCAAGGCTACATTTTCTTCACAGCTGCCATCAAAGGAACAGCAAGCACCAAAATCAATAATACTTATAGTAAAAGCATTATCACTAAAATCGTTTACATTAGGATCACATGCCCAATAAATTCTTATCATATAATCATCATCTACATCAACTGTTTGACCAGAACCTTCTTCTGGTACAGTATATGAATAATGATTATCGAAATGTTCTCCGAAATATATGCTATCAACCACAGCAAAGTCTAAATCACTAACATAATTATTTATTAACTGTATTCTTATATTTTCTTCTGCACACTCATCCATAAACAAGCCTTCTGCTGTCCAAGTGATGTCATAAGTATCACCTATATTCCATTCAACTCCAGCGTCAGTTGGATATGTAATTGTTATTGATGGATCTGGCATAACTCCAACTTCAATATTTTTTTGTTTAAAGCCGGTGTTGATATCAGTATCAATTATCATATGTTGTATTCTATAATTAACTATTTCATTATCAGGAGCTGGAAAAGTCCACGATACATTAGGGTAGCCGTTCTCAAGAAAGGAAGATGCAAAAACTGCCTGACATCCATAGTTTGGGTCGATACTCATTGGATTACACGATATATCAGCTGCACTTGCCCTGAAATCTGCGTTTTCATCACCTGGATAACAATCATCATCAGTTTCACAAGGTGGTGGTGGATTATCTAATGGTTCACAAACACTCCATCCCAGATAGCCAATCCAAGCTTCATTCGCGTCTTCAGGTTCACCGACTGCCGTAACTTCATCACAAGGTGCATAACTCCATATTACAGTAGAAGCTTCTGCCCCTTCAGTAAATGCTGAATTACTAGAAAAATTATATGTTAATTGTGCTGCATCATAAGTATAAGTAAAGTCGACTTGAGGTCTAATATCGCCATATGCTACTTCCACGCTCTGTGTAATAGTATCAGTGTCTTCTCCATCATCCACCATTAATGATACAGAATATGTACCGTGAGATTCATATATGTGTATAGGATTTTCTTCATCAGATGTGTTGTCATCCCCAAAATTCCAACTGTATGACAAATTAAAACTATCAGGATCATTTGAAGTATTAGAAAATGTAACTTGATAGTCTGAAATAGACCAAGTAAAACCTGCTTCAGGAACTAAATTGGGCGCTTCTGTAGTTATTTCATCCATAAATATAGACATATACTGTCCATCATTAGCCGTTAATGAAACTGTATAAGTCCCTACATTGCTATATTCATGTACAACTGTATCATTTCCAGACGTTGATGAGTCTCCATCACCAAAAGACCAAATAAATGTTAAATCATCACCATCTAGATCATATGATATGTTAGTAAAATAAACAGTTAAATCATCGACAGAATAATCAAAACTTGCTATTGGTGGTTGAGATGGTTCCTCTAAATTTATATCTACTGTATATGGTTCGCTTTGTAAACCCAATGAATCATATACAATTAATGTTACAGTATATGCACTATAATTTAAATAACCATGTGGTGGTGGATTTGTATATGCGGGCACTTCCATTGTAACACCATCACCAAAATCCCATGAAGCTCCTACTATATAACCGTCAGTATCATATGATGTATCAGTAAAATTTACTATTAAATCATTGATTTCCCACGAAAATTGTGCTATTGGAGGCTGATTTTCAGGTGCTTCCCCTATAACTATAATTGGAGGATATGCCATATAATATTATCCTTTTATACATATCATATTTTAATACTAACTCGACCCTTCTGAAATACTAACATCAATTACTGGCGGATCATTAATGGGTAGAATTTCTATATCTACAGTAACAGGAATTGACATGTGATCATCCCATGGGTCGGGCGGAAAATCTTTACAATAAACTGTAAATGAATCAGGGCCCCATTGGTTCAATGTTGGTTGATAGAGTACTGTTGTTGTTACACCATATGGTGGTTCTGAAGCTCCTTCATACTGTGGTGTTCCGTTGATGTCTTGTAATTCTTCATTTTCTGCAGTTATTGGTACCGGCTCCCAAGTACTTCCTATAAGTTCGTGTGTATATAATGTACCCATCGCTGGTAACCCTGAAATAGAACCATCTGCATCACCTACATAAAATTTCACTGGATCGCCATCTTTATCAGTACACCGAAGTGTTATTTCATATGCTTCATCGTCTTCATATAATATAACGTCTCCAGTCAAATTTTCAATTATTGGTGCGTCATTCGTATCAAAAACTCTTATCAAAATCGGCACATCAACTTGATGATCTGCCTGAGTAAATTCAACAGGTGGCACATTTGTACTTTCACCACAGGTGTCTGCTGGTGTACAATTCCAATAATTATCTAACACTTTGAATGTTACCCATCTTTCGTTGGACCAATGTTGATCAACTCCAGTAAATAAATCTTCTGTTATAGGAGTTGCTTGTTGCAAATCTAATTTAAAATCAAAGCCACAATTCCACATATCCTGAAAAACTCCTGCACCCTCACCATTCCATACACATGTAACTGGATACATATTATATGTAGGACTATTTGGATCTAGATCAAAAGCACCCACATTTTCACCAACTGGATTCACAACTCCTCCTATACCATCTACTGTATCATCGGGATCATTAGTTGATGCAAAATATACTTGATCATTATCATTGTTTGTTTCAATTTCAAAAGAAATACTTGTTATTTCTGTCTGCTCATCAGCATATAATGCAAAGCCGCGAAGACCAGTAAAAATTCCTGAATCATTACAAAATCCATTGTTTTCCCAATCGGCTGATGGAGGGAAAATATCACAATCAACAACTGTGTAAGGATATCCTTCAGCACTACCCACACATGTACATATTTCTTCAGCCTGCCTTGTTTGTTCAAGTTCACCCGCACCACCCGGATAAACTCCAACTGGTAGAGTATGAATATATGATGTATATTCTGGCCAATCTGATATATCATCATCTGTTAATGCATCATTTACAGTTGTTGTACCATTAATAGTTAATACTACATCTTGTTCAATACATGCATCTTCATCTATACCAGTTCCCGAAACATCTACCACATTGGATGTACAACCAGCTGGACAAAAAAGAATATCTTCAAAAATACCAACACATGAATCACCCCATAAAGCTGTATCAGTGGGTGTCCCATTACAGTAATTATACCAATGTGGTGTAGTACCATCGCTTTGAGCCATCATAAGCTGCTTATCACATAATACAAGACTAAAAGGTAAATCAACAGTATCGGGAGTAGAAGTTGCATGAAGACCATCAACTCTTGGAGCATGCATATTAATGTAAAATTTATGTAAGTTTGAAACATCAATATATTTTAAAGCTAATAATGGTCCTGGAGTAAGTGTAACATGTAATCCAGTATCTTCAGAACCATCACCTTGACCCTCATCATACCAAATTGGTATTTGATAACCAGTTTCACCGTTAACAAAAAGGTCGCCAAAAGTATCTGATCTAAGACCAAATAATATATTGTTTGCAAGCCATCCTTCTGCACCATCTAAATCATCATAATCACCATTAGGTTTAACATAAAAATTAACTTGATGATCTGTAATTGTTTCTGTCTCATTGATAGTCAAAGAAGAGCCCCAATCATCCATATCCCATGCAGGAGGACATAAAGTTGGAATTGACACATCTGGAAATATAGGATTATCTGCATCATCCCTTACTTCAATTGATAATGTGCTATTAGGGCAGTAGGTTGCCGGATCCCCTACCATCCAACCTGAACTAAATTGTGCATCATCATATGTTATTTCAGCAGCCGGAATAAAATCATTAACATCACTTGAAAAAATACCACTAGGGTCACTATTTGCTCCCCACTTTATTATGCCTGTTCCACTTACGGGAGTGAGATCAAATGAGTCAGATGTACCAGCATTGTTTTCATAAAACAGACATTGATTCGGATCATCATTCCCTCCACCAAATTCTTGACATGAGTGACATATTACATTTGCCGAATCTTGATATGCATAAGTTCCATCCGGACAAGATTCATAATCTCTTGCGTATAATATAAATTCTTCATCTTGTATTGCACCCGAAATTGTACCTGATTTATGAAAGAATTCTTTATATCCACCTGTAGCTACAAATCCATCGCCCCAATGAGTACTAGCCGAAGATGTTGGATCCCAAGTCATTGGATTGTCAGTAGAAGTAACTGTAAAATAAATATATCCAACAATTATTGAATTACCAGGATCCTGTGCCCAAAATTTAATTCGATATTTGTACATACATGTACCAAATTCATTCGCAGCATTAGTTATATTTTCACAGTTCTCCATTAAATCTTGATTCCATGTAACATGAGCTACTCCCCAATCAGCAGAAGTCTGTGTTGCACCATTAGTGAGCCCTTCCGTTAGTTGGATTGGATGTTCAATATGATCACTGAAATTAAATGTTGTATCTATCGACCAAAATATTGCACCAGTCCCTTCAGAGTCCCCAGACAAAGCAAGCTTATTTCCATCTATATCTCTTGCCCATTTATACCATTCACTGTTATTAGTAATATCAGGATAATCAGCATCAGACATAAATGGTCTAATATCTATTATACCGGGTAGGCCTGTACTTTCTTCACCTGCATCTAATCCAAAATCTTCATTAATTGAATAGTTACAAGTTGCATCATCTTGAATAACCTGAGCACGGGTACATTTTTCATAACTGTCAGCACTTGGATCAATTTGAGGTTGTATTTCCACTGCTATATTTGGGTGCCAAAGAGGGGCATGGTTAGAGCCAAAATGCATTAAGTTAATCAAATCATAATCTTGCAAATCATCATAATCAATAACTTTAAGTGCAAGATTTAAAATTGGCTGTCTTGTATGCAATAAATCAGGTGCAGTATATGGTAACTCTTTTGTTCTAGATAAAACAGCTTCTGCCCATGCACCTTGTGTACCTAAAGCGCCATCAGATAAACCAAGATCTGTCTCAATTTTTGATGCTACTTGATTGCATGTTACAGTGTCAGATATATTATATGTACCTATAGGACTACTCCAATTTTGATAATTTTGATCTACACAACCTATAAATAACCATTCAAATATATGACATCCATTTGGATTTGTTCCAGGATCTACATAATGGTCTGTAACCCAATCACACGCAGTAACAGGATTACCATCTACTTCTTCATCAACATCTATTGTTGCACTTGCATCTAAAGTAATTGTTTCACTGCTTTGTATTTTATTGCCACTTCCACCCGGCTGTGATGATTCAGGCCAAACGTCTACTGAAAGACTTTGTACATTTAATCTATCAAAATAATATCTAAAACCATCTCTCGCATCCCTCCACGTCTGAGGCATTGGATCATCTGATACTTGCCCATCGATCCCATGCCAGGGGTTTGGAAATTCTAATGCAATTCCAAGATGATCAATATCTGGATCTGTTATATTTAATTTTACAGCCATTTCATCAGACCATTGATTGACTCCACACTCGTATCTTACTCTATTAAGAGCTAAAATTTTTCCATTTTGTGCACCTGTAAAATCTTTGTAATTTCCACCATACAATACAACATCAACTAGAGGCGGATAATTATCACATGTAGCTTCATCACCGTTGACAGGATGATATTGCACCTGATTCCAGGCATTACAATTCATAACGTACCAACGCATAGCAGAATCTGAATTTTCATGAAAATAGCTCTCAGGAGCAAAACATTTTATTGATGCTCTCCATGTTGTACCAAGTTCATTGGGACCCAACAATTCATTATCTTCATAAACTCCTGTGACTGCACCAAGCATTGAATTATAATTATTAATCTGAAGACCTGCACCATGTCCGGACATAACGGAGTTTTCATATACATTCCCCATACTGCCAGGATGAGTCGACCCACCCAGTCCTGTATGATTACCATATTGAGTTTGTCTCAGCCAATCGACATCGGTCATTTGGGCATCAAGTCCATCATTTGCATATAAATAATCCAATGGGTGTCTTACAACAATTTCGAGTATTTGTGGAAATTCCTCAGTGCCTGCAATCCACTGAGGATATGGGACAACTGAACCCCAATAACCAGCACCCTCAAATGGGTATTCCCCTGTTTTTGCTACACCTGTTGCATTAGGATAATTATTTGTCGTCCACTGATTCTTCCAACTTAATCCTGTTTTAAATTCATTATATACTTCAGATAAATCAGGGTCATTTTCATCATAATAATGTGTTAGCCATCCTCTTCTTGTATAATTTTCTTCAACTTCACCGGTACTTACTGGTACAGTATCTGCAGGCCAAGTGACTGACCAGTTTGATAAATCCATATCAACTCTATTAACAAATGATAAATCTTGTGGTTCAGTATCAGGACTATCTGGATATCCAAAATATTCAACACTATGAAAAAGTGAATAATCAGCATAATAACAGCTGCCATCATCAATATTCGGTATACCCACATCAACTCCTTCCGCATTCATACCATAATTTAATGCATTTTGATCAGTACAACCTGGTACTCTACGAACCATTATTGTATGCCCTGAAACAGAATACGGGGTACCCCCATATCCACCACCAACATCATCGAAGTAACCTCCCAGGCCGATAGAATTATACATAGACCAAGCACACACAAGTGTTGAATCAGGAGCCATATTCATAAAATCTAACACATTTGGTGGAATTGAATTCCACTGGCTATTAGTCATCGTATCTTGTACATTATCTATATTATATCGACCACACCACATCGAATAATGATAAGCATTTGAGCCATCATTTGCTTGTTGATTCCAAGCTAATCTTACAGGAGCTTGTATAGACCCAGCTGAGATGTTTTGAACACAATTGTTCTGATCAATGTCAGAGAAGCCGGCATTCACTTCCCAAGAATCATCGTTAAAAAACATGTCTTCATAATTGGTGTACATTTCGCCGCCTTGTTCTTGACTTTGATAACCAGTATCTGCAAGATAATTCCAACCGGAAGAATCATCATCATTTAAGGAAGGAGTTCCAATGCCACCTCCTCCTGGATCTCCAAAACCTGGAAGAATACCATTAATTATTTTCCATTCATGGTGAGCCCAAGACATAATATCCCCAACTGGATCATTTGTTGTAAAATCTACTATCTGTGGTTCATCCAGGTAGTTGCCTGCCCAGTAACCATTGCAACCATAATCTGAATATACATTAAATGAATTGGAGGGATTCATAACATCAAAATAATCATTTTGCATTTCCATAACAGGCCCATCATACATAAAGGAATCTTCATGAAGTACTTCATCATACCGTTGAGTCTTTTCATTCCAACCAATTGTTATTTCATTATATATTTTTCTCATTTTATTTTTCATGATTTATATCCTCTTGCTCTTAACAAGTCTGTTTTTGAAATTATTTCTACCTTGCATTGTGCACCGTATCCTGAATTTGATGAATACGTTCCCGTTCCGGCATTTAAGGGTGTGACGTTCCATCTCCAGAATTCTGGACTATTTTTTAATGTTAAACCATCTGGAGCTAAATCATCATCATTCATATATGTTAATATTGATGTGTCTTCATCTATTCCATTTGAACCATCCAAAGGACTATATGTAGCTACAATAAAATACCATTCTTGGAGATCCACCGGTACTCTAGTATATGTCCATGCGTAGCCTTGACCATGATCTAATGCAGTTTTCTCTAGAGTAGCAGTATCTCGCCTTACTAGCGAAGTAGATCCAAGCAACTCACTAGACGGAATAGGTACATGTGAATCTCGTATTTTTCCGTCTCCATCTCTAACGACTAATCTTATGAATCGTTCAGTATCGGAATCTGTAAATCCCCAGTTGGGTAAGTAATTTGGATTTCCTTCATTATCGTCCCAATATCCTGGCGTCATGTATGAAGTTTCAGTTTTCTTTACGACATATGTCTCGAGCATGAAACCATACGGATTATCTTCACGCAATGGATTTCCAAAATTAAATAAAGTACCCTTGTTAACTTTATCTAAAAACTTTACCCACATAGTAATGGTAAATCCAGCTGTTCTCCAAAGTGGGTTGTTTGGATTAGGACCGATCAATCCAACATCGTCTTTTTCTTGGTTTCTTATAATTATTGCTTGATTCAGATTTCTTATCTTTAAATAACCTGGAGATACATTTTCATATTCGGGTCTTTCATCTTGGACTGTTGGAATTACTTCATCTATATCTTCTAAATAAGCATTTAAAGTATCTCTCATATTTTCTATACTTGGTAAAGCATCAGAATCAATATTCAATCTTGGAATAAAATACCCAGCGTCAGATAATAAATTTGTCCAATTGTCTTGCTGATTCAAATCGTGTGAATGTTGATATATATCTTCTTCTGAATCAAACCAGCTTTGATCGATATATCCATCTGGAGGAGTTGTATCTGGGAATGTAGGAGCATTACCAATTAATGTATTGAATTCACTAAAAAAATTACTTATTCTATCTGCCCTAGTTTGCTGCGTTGGCAATAACTCATATACATTCTTATCTTGTATTACATCCTTAGCTTTTGTTGGATCTATATTTATTGATGTTTCTGTAAAATCTATAAATTGTCCTATGTTGTCTAAGAATTCTTGTGATAATATCATTGAATAATTTGTATTCGACTCGTCCCACCATCTTAATCTATTTGGTGGTTCAAAAACTATCTTTTCTATATCTTGATTTTCATCAAATATCGAATCATTACTTGATAGCTCACTTTCTATCTCTTGCTTGTAAGCTAAATAATCACTTTTAAAGAGTGCTAACTTTTCATCAGATTGTCTACCCTTTACAACTTTACCGCGATTAGGGCCGCTAGTCTCAATTCTGTGTTGAGCATCAGATACATTTGATATATCAACACTTACACCCAGTTCACTAAAGCTCTGAATCAATAATTTAGATACTCTATCGATAACTTGTTCTTTTTGACTTATTGTTGCCAACCTTTCATGCTCCTATTGTTTGACTTTAAATTTAAAATCATCATCATGAATAACTTCTTGTCCATCATTATATTTTAACTTATAAATAATTTTATAAACTCTGTTTGGGAAAAAACCATTCATCCATTGTGTAAAATAATTGCTTGTTGAATCACAACTCATAGAAGTATATGCACTGAACGGAACAACAGTTTCACCAGTTGCAACATCTAATATTGAATAGCTACCACTTCCTTCTGGTACAAATGAACCTGTCACAGTCTGATATGTTGTTGAGAAAGTTCTTGGAACTATTCTTTTTCTAGCACCAATTCTAAATTTTATTTTTTCACTTTCACGATAGCTATCTCTTAATCCTTTCATATAAAGCATATTGTCAATTTCACCACTCATTGTCAATGCAGTTAAACTACCTGTATTTGAACCCGTACAAGGCTTATGGTCATCCCAACGTACTTCTAATCTTGGTGAATAAATTGTATGGGTATCTGATGAAAAGAATTTTAACTTACCA
>Ga0209128_1001830_pt1 | contig 14159 bp, 25 predicted proteins | sample ETNvirnome_6_100_FD_184072 | JGI IMG/M metagenome (GOLD analysis project Ga0209128, IMG submission 184072) | Marine viral communities from the Pacific Ocean - ETNP_6_100 (SPAdes) (version 2) | ecosystem: Environmental > Aquatic > Marine > Oceanic | place: Pacific Ocean | collected 2013-06-19 | reverse complement strand
CCTGCCAAGAATCAATTTAATCATCACTCACCCAATCACCATTATCATCATCCAATATTGCTTTTATCTCTGCATGAGTATAAGTCGTGATTCCATCAAAGACTTCAGGAGTATCCCCATCGAATTTTAATGTCACTCTATCAACACCTTTGTTAGAATGTCTTAATGTATCCATCGATGTTTCTATGGCATTTACTACCATTTCATCTGTCACATCTGCAAAAGGTATTATCATATATTTTCTGTTTTCGTATGCCATATTATTTCCTGTGCTTAAGGTGCTGTTGTAACTATATCCGTTTCTGCCATGTTTTTCATTAATCCAGGTAATCCGTTGACTTTCTTTAAAGAAAGATTATCAATATAGACTATATTGCTCGATGCCATAGTTTCAAGTCTGAAAAAGGCTGATTGTGGAGCAGCACCTGTGTTATAATAAATAGTATATGTTACCATAGAGGTTGTAAATTGTTTTGTATAATGATACAGGCTTGGTGTTCCTGAAGCATCGTATACCTTACCATGAACACCAGCCGAACCGCCTTCATATCGTGCCTCAAAGGTAAACTTATATATACTATTTGCATCAGCCTCTGCTGATAAATCTGAATTATTCCGTAGATATAACTGAGCACCATCCACACTATTGGAATAAGTTATCTTTAATTCTCCTGAATCATTTTCTAATCCATTTGAACCTGCTTGTATCCAACCATAAGTATCCGTGCCATGTTCACTAACTGGGGCTGAACCATTATAAGTCCCTCCAACTCTAAATGCACTGGCATCAGCATCAAACAACTCACTTCCTAAAGTTGGTGTTGCTGAGTCACTAATTAAATCATATTCATCGTAAGTTCCATCACCCATTCTCCACCAACTAACCAAATCACCCTCATTATCATAGTCACCAGAAGCCTCAGTCAAATCTATTGGACTCCCTGAATTATAAATCGCTGAAACAGCATCTGCATCCAAAATTACATCCCAGATTGCGACTTCATCAATATTACCTTTAAATGGTTTATCATTATTATTACTATAACCTATTCTTAAGTTATAACTTGCATCACTAACAACCGTTTCACCACTCCCTGGGGCATCTTCTGTTCCATGTGATTTAAGCTCACCATTAACATAGAATATAGGACTGTTGCCATAAGCAGACGAATCATAAGTAAGGACTACATGATTCCAAGCATCTTTAGATAGTGGTTGATTTACATAACTACTGTTTGTCCATCTGGCATTAATCTGCGTATCCCATTCTCTTTTAAATTGAAGTTTGTAATTCCCTGAACTCTCTGATGATAAATACAATGTATTGGTCTCCTGACCCCCATCTGCCTTATCATATATCACTTGATTAGATGTAGTGTCTGTAGGATATATCCATGCACTAAATGTCCCACCATTATCATAAAAATTATCAAGTGCAGTAGGACTAAAAAGGTTTAAATAATCATTTATACCATCAAAATCAAAGGAATATTCGTTAGGGAAACCCGATAAAACCCCACTCTTGCTTAATGTATTTCCTAATCCAAGCATATCAACCTACATAGCCGACCGCCCGACCAGTTTCCAACTCTACTGCCGTCCAACGACCATATATGGTTACGCCTTTCGGAAAAGTATCCTGTTCAACAGCATTCCCAAGACCACTTGCCTCACCCATATATGAGGTTGCATCTTCTGGTGTTAATGTATCAAAGGTAGAATCTTCTAAAAATGTAATTGCTACTATAACATTTGAAGTAGATGCAGTATCCGTATCAAGATACTCGCATCCCGCTTGTCCTAATGCCATGTTCTGTGCTTCTACAACTCCATATTTTCTCATAGCCATCTTGTTTTCTCCTTATGTTAATGCCTTACCGAGCATGACAACTCTCATGGGCATTTTGGTTTTATTAATCTTTTTTAATTGCTTTTGCTTTCGGCTTTGGCTTTGGTTTTATTTCTTTGCCATCGGCATCACATTCTTTGAATCGTGATTTCAATGAATCCAGATCGTGATTCAAATGATTGTATGCTATAACCATTCCGTTTTCTTTTTTAAAATATTTGTCCATTTAAACCTTCCCAGATGGGTGGGAGTTACCCCACCCACCATTATTAATCAGTTGAGATTATGAAACGTCAGTCAAAATATAGACACCAAAGGTATCTTTTATTTCGATTTCACCCCAGAATCCAGTTGCTACATAATTAACTGCACGGAGCATTTCATCTCTTTCTTGTGCGATCCTGAATAAACCATCAGCACCAACACCAAGACCCAATGCACCTTTTGACATTGCAAATCCAGCAGCATCGCCACCTGATCCAACATCTTCATTGATCTGGTCTGACCAGAATACATCGAACCCTGCAATAGAACCAACAAATCCATTCTGGAAGGCTTCTTCACCCTTTGAGCCTAACATAGACAATGGTTTTGAATTGCTACCAGTTACCGCCTCGTCATGCAATAAGCCTATCATTCCCTTCGGTCCCCACACCTGTCGTGGTGAAAGTACCAGAGAATAAGGGAATGGAGCTGAAGCAGCACGTAAGAGTCTCATTGACATTTGTTGTAGTAAGTTTTTTATCTTACATCTTGCCATTTCCAGCAAGTATCGGCATACCTTTTCAACTCGTATGAGTTGTTGGAGTCTCTTGGAAGAATTATATTCTCTTGCGAGGTTCATCTTCTATGCTCTGCCCATGACTTGAATTTTGATTCAAGCCTTCTGTTCGGATTGCCTTGTGCTTTCGCATTTAGGTTTCCCGCTTAATACTCCAATAATAATTAACATAGTCGCCTACGCTAACGGCACTTTCATACCAAATATATGACTCAAAGCCAAAGATGTCCCAGCGGATGATTGTGTTTGACTAAAAGCTGTCGCTAATGCTGAAAGGTCTGCATCAAGTTTTGCTGCCACTGCATTCCCAAGGGTTGTTCCTGCTTGACCTGTAATATCATCACCTGATCCCATTAGAACGAGGTCAGATACTGTTGCAGCAATAACGTGTTCTGATACTGTTGCAGTTCGAGCAGCACTTGTGATCGCAACTGCTGTAGTCGTTGTTGCTTCAGTAGCAGCCGTCACATTGCTCGATGTTAATTTTGTCCAATCCGAAAACTGAACATGGTTTGATCCTCTGACCGCCTGTTGAACAGTGACAAGGGGATACATAACATTCACTTGATTAAATGCTATTACCGAATCACCTATAGTACGTCCAAGTCCACCAACGGCTGTTGAGGTATTAGTTAAAGCCATTCTTTCTCCTAATAAGTATTAAAAAATTCAGCCATACGATTTTCTTAACTTCCCCTTTCCAAATCCGCTGAATAATCCAATCTTGCCGGGATGTTTGCCTTTTTGCACACGTTCACCACGTTCTTCATGTATATCAAGATAGTCATCATAAGTAACCTTCGACCCTTTGTAAGTACATTCTATATCCTCACCATTATCAACTTTCTTATGCTGAAGATCATTGTCCGGGTCGAGTTTCTCTTTGAATAAATCAGTCGCCATAACCGATCTTTATCTTACCAGATGATTGTGTGTTATTAGCCTTTTTGTATCCCGCAGGATCAACAGAAGCCCATTCCTCAAAAGAAGAATAGCCCTCTGAAGTCGATGGATTAGAATTATCCACAGAAGCAGGAGAAGGTTTCGCATTGACTTTTTCAACATGGACTTCTAACTTGTCAAGTGAGAGTCCATCATAAACAGTTCTATCTTCTTCAGGCAACTTCGATAATAACGACTCACGCCGAGATGCCTGATATTCATCAAAAGCTTGTGCCTTACTTTCAGCAGCGGAAAGCTTGGAGGTCATGTCTGCCATGATCTTTTCGTATTCACCTTTAGACTCCATATCTTTCAGCTTCCGATCTTCAGCTTGTTTCATGGCTTCCCTGTTTAGGGATTCCAATTCAACTTTTAATGAATTTTTTTCGTCTATTAAGTCCTTGAACCTACTATAGGGCACTTGCTCGACGGACTGCTTTTCGTTAGCAGTTTCAACGATGTCCTGTTTAGCGTCTGGGACTGCGACTTGTTCTTCTGACATTTTTACCTCTCGTTTGAGTTAACTTTCTATTATCCAATCTTTACAGTGATTGGGATTTTTGCATACTTACTGATATTCTTTCCTAAATGTTCAGAAATGATTTCTGTTATATCATTACTATTACTTGGGGATATACCAAATATATCTCTCCCCTCTTTAGCATTCCCCATGACCTTCATTGCATCCCTAAAATCAATCTCAACACCGGTTCTTGTGGGTTTATGGGCTTTTATAGAATTTAGCATGACACTTGTTAATCGTAAATTGGGGGGGCTTACCTGCCGAGATACTGATACCCCTTTAGGTGATGCTTTACCTCTCTTTTTACGTTCAGAATATTCCGCTGTGTATCCTTTAAAATTATCATCGTTTTTATCCTTCCCCGCATCAGCACCTCTAACGATATTCGTTGTAGCCCTTCCCCCTACCCTTTTCCATATAGATACTGGCATATCAAGTATTTTTGTTATCTTCATAATACCATCCAACTGTGCCGACAATTAAAGCCACCACGTTCTCCGAATGGTGTATCTGAACCTAATACCTCTAATTCCGTATATCCTTTTGTTGAGTTCTTCCTATTGCTAATAGTTGCGGAGCATTCAGGTCTCGTTCTATCGTCTTCTGGCCCTACATAAGTCCACATAACATCTTCCCCTTTAAACACTTTATATCTGGCTATGTCGTCAAATCTTCTAAAGCCATCATGTACAGCGACATTTAACTGATGGGTACGCAGATTAACTGTGTCCTTCAATCTTGCAACAATACCTGACGGTGCTTCACCGCTTACAATTCCTGAAAACAGCCCCTCTTTCAAGGTATCTGCAAATACTCTCGCATTCCCCAACAATATCTTTGTGTCTAATTCCTGTAATAATTCAAGTTGTTCTATGGTTGCCCCACCGATATTCTGGATTCCTCTTTTACTGGCTTCTTTCATAATTGAGCCTAATTGTGCTTCATAGGATTCCATTAATCCATCAACTGCGGTAACATATCCTCTATCTGAAAGTTCTTCCAGAAAATTCAATTCCCTCATTACATTCACTAATTCGGTATCTGATAAGGTAGCTAATTGTTTAGTGATTCTACCTAAATCATTAAATAAAGACTTCTCGACCTTTTCTATTTGGTTAGCAAATGTTTCTACAGGATCAGGCACTCAATATTCTTTCTATAGTTGATGTTGGTTTCTCTGCTTCTGCTTCAGCCTGTCTGGATTCATCTATCTCACCCAGTCTTTCCTTTAATTCTTTATCAGTTATATCTGGATTCTCTGACTTGAAGTAATCTTCTCTGGTTGCTAATTTGTTCTGGAATTTCCAAGTCCATTCATCCATCTTTTCTTTTGATGATTTAGGGAAGCCAACTTCAGCAAAGTCCACTGCATAATCTTCTGACAGTTTCTTCCCGGTATGGACTTCGATAAGTCTACGATCCACGTCGTACCTATCTGATTCCCATTGTCTCCAGATAGGGATTTCACTCTCCCTTGTTTCTATATTCTCAAGCTCTAATATCTTCAATGCTTCACCAGAGGGAGGATTTCCACCACTATCTGACCATCGGATACGCAGTGAATTATTAATGGCTACAGTATCAGCAAAGCTTCGTGCTGCTGCAATCATATCAGTCAGGCTTCCGGGATTACCTATAAATGAGAATGTGCTGTCATCTGGGAGTTGCAATACTTTATCAATACCAAGTTCAACCTTGGTAGTATCTAATGATCCTGTAATAGTTGGCTGTCCAAATGAGAATCGTTCTGCTAAAGCTATCTCTGTCATAGCCACTCCGATCTGGATACTTGCCCTGACAACATCATCACCCCCCTGATTGTAATGCGATAAAGTGAATGGCAATACATCATATATATTCCGATTGTCATCATTCACTTTTATAATCCGACCTGATTGGTCGTATAGGTAGTGCATCCCTTGTTGTCCATCTCTGGTCTCACTCCAGAATGCCCATCGCCTGTTACCCTTTTTATCCCTTCCTATCTCATAACTAATCCCTACTGGAGATGAATCACCCTCACCTTCTAAATGATAAGTCTTAAAGAATGGCAGCACATCATATTCAATCCTTTGCCTATGTTCGTTCCATCTTGATCGCACAGCTATATCACGGATCAACCATGTAAGCTCACTTGCTTCCCTTGCTTTGATGTCCAGTTGATACGTTAGATCAGAGTATTCAGGGCTTATATCACCGCCAATGAATCGTTTGGGTGGCTTCTTGAATATCATTTGCCTTGAACGGCAGAATCGAGGGACTATCTTTTGGGGGAATGATGGCACTTGATCAAGGGTCTGCGGTGAGAACCATTGCTCAATATGTTTATCTACATTCTTGTGGTAGTAGAAATCAAGCGATACAGCTTTCTCTGCATCTTCATTCTTTGCTATAGTCTCTTGTGCATTCTTGACAGAATCTATTATCGCTTGTTCAGATAATTCTGGTACAATATAAGTATTAACACTTCTCATTCATTAACTCCATGCTATGCTCTGGGCTGGTTGCTGTTGCTTTAATTCCAGATAATAAGAACAAGCATCAAGGGCATGGGTGAGTTGGAGGTTTGATTTATCAATACCGCCTTTTTTATCTCTCTGCACCTGTTCTAAATCTTTGATGAGATGAACGCATTTGGGATCAACAGTCATCCTGACCTTCCCATTGGCATCCATCAGTTGGCGGTTTAATGCTGCTAATCTATCTTTTACAGCAGGGTGTGCTTTTCTCGCGATCACTTGAAACTGATGTTCCTTTAGTAATTGATGATCACTGCGATTACTTGTGGTTGAACGATTCCTTCCCGCAGGGTCTGGGTAAGTCGGCAATATCCCCCATTTGTTTCTCATAGCCTTTGCCATTGTCTCTGTATTGCTATTAGATTGCCTTATCTCATCCATGTAATGAACTGTCCCATCTGAATACTCCCCTATTAAAAGCGAGGTCATAGCCATCACATTAAAATCCATACCAATCACTCTTACAGGTGGTGGGTCTGTTGCTTCCTTGATGTGAATATCCCTGTCGAAGTTATATGCTGCACGATTTCCTGCCGTCTCAAAGGTTGCTTCAAACTCCTGACGGAACAACCTGCCATCCATTGTAGACTTTGCTCTATCTACTTCTTCCGGGGATACATGACCACCATCAATCGTTTTAAACATCCATGACTTCCATTCTGGACCGGACTTCATATACAGATCATAGAAATGATTGTATCCATCTGGTGTACCAATGAACATCGCATGACCTTCTGTAGTTGCCAACATAGGGAGAACAATCTCTTCCCATACATGAGGTTTCATGTAAGCATACTCATCCAATACCACCCTGTTTAACCCCGCACCTCGGAGACTATCCTCATTGTCAGCCCCCTTGATACTGATCTCTGCTCCATTCGGAAGTGTCAGGGTTAGTTCTGATTCGTTCAGTTTGCACTTGATTGATCTGCCGATGGTCCTGAACAGTGGTAGCAGGATCATCTTCCCTTGCCTGTATGTGGGTGCTATGAACCACCTTCTCTCCCCTGATGTTATATTCCCATCCATCAGCCACAACAGAGCCAGTATTGTCTTTCCCCATCGTCTCCCGGCACAGATTACCTTGAACCTTGACGGATCGTTTAGTATCTCCCTTCTTAATCCGTCTGTTATCCATCGCATCTATCGAATACTTTGATCGGTTCGCTTGTTTCGTCTTTGAATCTTTCTAATGCTTTCCCTTCCATTCTGTCAGATACCCAATCCCTTGCACTCTTATCCCCACCAATAGCCTTATCTATAGCAGTCTCACATATCATTTCCAATGCAGTCTTTAAATGGTTAGGGTCATACTTACTCGGCTCACTTGTCAGCCTTTTCAAGATACTGGGTATTGATGGTGTACCTATAGGTTTACCATCTTTATTGATGTTGTGAGGGTTATCTTTGAAACCGCCCTTCCCTGTTGTATTCATCTTGTTCCAACTTGATATTGCAAGTATTGAGTACTTATTAATGTTCGCTTTTTCTTATGCCACCCGGAAGCATTCTAAATGGTGGTTTGGGGAAAGCGAAATAACCCCCCCTATATACTTAGTGCGAGGTTTGGGCTAAAATATAGTCAATTATTTAAGTTTTTTTATTTTTTCCTGTATTTTCTTCCATTTTACTGCTAAACTTGGCTGTCTGATCCCAAAACAATCCCCAATCTCCTTTTGTGTGTAACCTTCCATTATCATCTCAGTAATCTTTATTTCATCTGGTTTTAGGTATTTCCTTATGAATGACCATTCCAATTCCCATTCATCATCAGTGATGGCAATAGCATCCAATAGTATATTCCTGAATTGTGGATTTGAGTTCTCTTGTGATTCTGCTTTTTGAAAGTCAACATTAATTACGTTGCGTTCCCAGTCGATTGATTTGCTCATGATTCTCCTTTTTTTTTGAATCAGACAAATCTGGGAAAGATGTCAAGGATGGAATTACCTATTTGTAAATAGGGTATTTACTAAATAAAAAAAACCCCCTGTTTCCAGAGGGCTTTTATATTTCCGTCGAGTAATAATACGATGTAGGATTACTTATTAATAACTTCTCCTTTTATTTCAAGGGTTAACCCTATTCACCAATAGGGTGAATCAGCGTGTCTTGTTTTTGTTGGCATTTACGGATAATATGTTCGATGGATTTATCACCCACAAAATAACGATCAGTAATGATATCCAACTTCTCTCTATATGTTTTATCCGTGTATTTAGATAGCATCTGCCAACACTCATTTATTCCATGATTCCGTACCGCCAGACCAATACCATCCAGTATTCTGTCAGTACGATCAGCGGGAAGGAATTTTAGAGACATTTAAATATCTTATCCCCCACGGCTTTAACAACAGGAACTGATACTGCATTCCCAAGTTGCTTATATCTTTGAGTATCTGATTGCCCTTCCGTCCATCCATCTGGGAATCCCTGAAGTCTCTCGCATTCTTTTGGAGTTAAACGCCTTATAGATGATTGATTAAGTATAGGAATATGACCACCACCCTCTCCCATAGCAGATGTTAGTGATGGAGAACAATCTTGCATTTTAGCAGCATTTTTTTGTAAACCACCAATCATTTCAACTGCTTGGGTATTCCCAACCTTGTTTATTTTCTTTTCTTGTGGCATCACTAAAATCTCTTTAGGCTCTCCTGTCTGTAGACATCTATGAGTATCTAAGTCTTGTGGTATATAAGTAGACAAAGGTCTTATTTCCCCATATTTCAAGTGCATCAAGTCTACTTGAACAGGTTTCCCTGTTTTATTACTTAATTCTTGTGCAGCCTCTACTGCTTTTGATACATCTCTTGTTTTTATTAAATCCATGCCTAAATGATGAGATGCAGTTAAACAAGGTTCATCACCACTTTCCCTAATTCTAATACCTTCATCAGTTCTATAATCGGCAACTTTTTGGTTTAGTTTGGGATTGAAAGTTTTATCTACTATCACGAAATTGTTTTCTTTTCTTCCGCCTTCTCTTGTTGTGATTGATGAACAAAGTTCGGCTTTTGATTTTGCCCTGGCTTGACTTCTAATATGTGTCTCATCATATTCTCCGATAGGAAATATTTCTGGTCCACTTCCGTCTCCAATATATCCAACAATGTATATTCGTTCCCTATTTTGTGGGCAGGAGAAGTTGCGAGTATTAAGTAGTTCACACTCAATGGTATAATCAAGGTCGGCAAGAACTGAGTATATTGTACTAAATGTTCGTCCAGAGTCGTGGTTAAGTAAGCCTTTAACATTTTCGAGAATAAAGTATGGGATTGGTTTCCCAGAGTCTCTGAAATATCGCAGAATCCGTGCAATTTCAAAAAATAAAGTGCCTCTGGTGTCTTTAAATCCACCTCGTTTCCCTGCGATACTAAAGCTTTGGCACGGAAATCCACCACAAAGGATTGTAATGTCTTCTGGTAGTCTGTCTGGTCGAATAGTTGTAATGTCACCTAATTCCTCCACTTCTGGGAATCTTTTTTTGTATTGTTGACTTGCGTACTTGTCGATTTCAGAGAACCCAACCCAATCAAATTCAAACCCTGCTTGTTCCAATCCAAGATGAAATCCACCAATACCTGAAAAGAGATCAAGTAGTTTCATACAATCTTAAAAGGGTATATTTTCTTCCCTCTTATTAACGTCCGGCTTCCATTCATCCTCATAGGCAAGATGTGTTGAGCCATTTTCATGTGGTGTCCTTCTCTTTGTGATAATTAGATTCACCCACCCATCTTCATTCGCTATTTTTTGAAGATCATCTATACCCATAGAAACTTTCAGTAAACTGCCACCATTATCAAATTCCTTTTTAACTATCTTACATTTATTGATGTAATTTCTTTCTGCCATCTGTTTTCTCCTTATATACTATGCTTTTTATTATCCTTACTTCATACTGTTGTTCTATCTCTACATCACATTTATCACAATATAAATATAAATTCCATAAATCGGGTGTATCAAGAAGTAACCTGCTATTATCCAACCCCGGATTCATAATAAATAACTCATCCATATCGTCATTTGGGAACATTACGATAGACCCTCGCCCATGTAATCCCTCATATCCACACTTTGGACAGATATTCTCTATGTCTGATGCAGTAAGAACCATTGGCTCGTTTATTTCCATCTATTCCCCCCTATTGTATCGGCTTTTAAGTAGCCTGATTAGTGGTTCTATCGTGTTCTTCTCATTATCCGGGACATTAAGTGTGATCGCACACTCTATGCAACACGGATGTTTTTTTGTCTTAATCAATGTCTTATGTTCCTTACAATATAAACAAGCAGAGGAGGGGGGCGGACTGGTTTTATGCGTGTGCGGGGTGTGCCGCCCCCCATGAAGTCTATTTTTCATATATTTCATAGCTGTATAACATACCACGATCTTCATCTTCAACTTCCATCAACTCAAATCTTATATTCAGCGATCGTTCTACTGCCTCAATATCATCTGCATCTATCTGTTGGTTGTCTTCTTCTGTGATTATAATAGGATTCCTGATCACCTTGAATGTGTTTTCTTTTATCTTGTAATGCTGTGCTTTTAACCTATTGATAATCCTGTTTTCCAAGTCAAAATGATTAGTCGCATTAGATAACCTCAATATTTCGTCTTGGTATTCTTTAATCTCATTATCTTTTTTAAATAAGGCTTGTTCTTTCAGATCAATTACTTGGAGCAAATCTTCATTCTCCTTCTCCAAAATATCAAGCTTTTCTATGGCATTTTGAATGATATTAATACCCTCATGCACATCAAGTTTAATTGAGTTCATTGATTCCCCTCTAATTCTTTTATACTATCCAGCACCTCTTGACACACATCTGCGAGTTGCCCCAGTTTATCTTTCATTTCATCAAACATATCATCCATTGATTCATCTGGTTCTTCTGGCGGTATTATCCGAAAATCATATAACCAAGGCTGATAATATTCACTGACTTTACTCATCTTTTCCCCTTTTCTTTTATCTCATCTAAATAATCCTCAAGTCGCATAATGATATATGGAACACCCCTATCTGCCCGGACCACTTGAGCATCCACCTCATCTGATGGCATGATCCATGTGGCTATGCGTTTTCTTATCTTGGCTTGGACACGCAAATCATCACCAATCACTACATCCACCTCTGCCGGGAGTCCCAGAGAACGCCCATCTGACCCCCATGACCTTTTCGCTTTGATGCCATACTGATCGCAGAGTTTAACAATTTCCCTTTCGAACCGATTACCTTTGATCTTTGATGGATGACTCATTTTTATCCTTTAATTTATTCTTTTTTGGCTTTGATACAGTTCTTCTCATGTTTGCTTTATATGCACTGAAATATGTTAAACTGTATTCATAATATGGGAATTTCCCATAAGTATATTCATATACTATTGCTTTTTTTTTATCTTCAGGACTTATATTGTCTTTCATACCCCTATTCTCCTTTTAAATATTTACCTTTGCAGTCTGGACATACTTCCCATTTCATGCCATTGATTGGGATATTATCATAATGAATAACTTTTATTTTTTTGTGTCTGTCACCTATTCTTTCAGTTTCCCAACTTAAACCCTTGTTTGGGTAGTCTTTATTATAACACACTTCACAGTATTTGACAGAGAATGAATATTTCCCAGCATTAATACTACGACTTGTAGTTACTTTTGGATTATTATAAACCCACCAGCCATATTTCTTGTTATTCAATAATCTATCGGAGTCTTTCATATCTCTCCCTTAGAAATAATTGTATATATGTACTAAACTTCCCCCTATCCCATTCAAACTGAAAATCAGGATATATATCAAAATAATTAGGAATCCCCTTTGAATATCTCATCCCGCTGGAGCATTTGCATCTTGCTTGGTATTCTATATAAACGCCATCATTTTCTTTAATATACGGAATAATACCAATACCTTCACAATACATACATCTATTTTCTGGATCAATATATTGTTGGTTACTGGCTGCACTTCCTCTGTTTATTTTATTCAGGGATGATATAGTTGGCAATCGATCTTCTTCATTAATAACATCATCGATTATATTAGTAAGACTTTCATAACTGATTTTATCTGCCCATTCAAGATAAATTTCCAATCGAGATTTGGATGGTTTGACACCAAAAGCACCAAACATTCTGACAATCTGGTCATCTCTATTCATTGGAATGCCCTTTTTTAGATCGGATACCTTTGAGCATTGTCTCAATAGATGAATCTACTGGAAGAATAATCTCATCTTCCCATCCAGAATTATACAGAAATGTCTTTGGATGCTTTCTTGCAGGATAACCGCCATCCTTATGGCTGGTTTCTGCATATTTAGGAACATAGTCAATTATCAAGACACGTTCTTCATCCCCAATACACTTTCCATTTTTTAACTTTTTCTTACCCCACCAGTATTGCTCTGCATCATACCTACCAATTTTCAAATCATATAAGCTCCAAAATTCATCGAATTTAGCCCTTATATCTTTGTATTTAACTTGAACCTTGTCTATATCCTTATCCTTATCCTTAAATGAACTGTTCATTAACTGTTCATTATGAATGTCATGAACTACTAATGAATGTCTATTTAGAATACCTATTACAGACTTATGAGCATTGACATTATGATTCAATGTACCATACTGGAAGTCTATGAAATCTTTAACAAACCACCTTCTGCCACCATCAAATTCCTGATATTGTTTCCTGAAAACTGTGCGGATTTCTTGCTCATTAATTCCATTACAGAAATAGGAAGCGAGTTCAAAATCTACATCCCATATCCCTGCATGGTCGCATTGATCCAAAAGGTACATCCAGAATACCTTATTATCATTTTTGAGAGTCCTGAACCATCTCTTCTTCCATTTATCTGTATCTGTGAATCGTTTAGCCATTAGAATAGATTCCTCTGTGACTTATGGTCATCTATTTTATATATATGCTCTGGTGCATTGTAATATCCCTGCTTGGTGTATTCAGTTTTATAGATAAAATTATCATTAGTCAAATCCGATAATGCTCTGCGAATTGATGTAATAGGGACACCTCTATCCTTAAATTTATCCAGCCATATTTCTGAAGCAGTCCACCCCCGGTCGATCACTGTTAAGAACATAATCTTCACTTCTTTTTTTTGAGTTTTAGCCTTTTTCGATGCACTATTCAATTCAGGATTCTTCAATTTATTTGTGTTATAATAATTCATCATCCCTTTCGTCTGAGATTAAAACCCCATTTAAATGCTCAATCTCGTGCTGGATAACAAAGGACTTCATACCATTAAAATCTTGAGTCCATCGTTCACCCTTACTGTCCACTTGATAAGATAATGTTATTTCAGTTGATCTTTTTATCCCATATTTCCCTTTTGGGACCGATAAACAAGTTTCCTGTGATATTATTGTATCTTTTGAATATTCAGTGATCATTGGATCAATATAATTAAGCCAACGATACGAACCATACATATCGGATCGGATTACTATAATTCTACCTTGTAATTTTAATTGATTAGATGCAATCCCAAGTGT
>Ga0209128_1001825_pt1 | contig 14188 bp, 12 predicted proteins | sample ETNvirnome_6_100_FD_184072 | JGI IMG/M metagenome (GOLD analysis project Ga0209128, IMG submission 184072) | Marine viral communities from the Pacific Ocean - ETNP_6_100 (SPAdes) (version 2) | ecosystem: Environmental > Aquatic > Marine > Oceanic | place: Pacific Ocean | collected 2013-06-19 | reverse complement strand
GCAACCACTCGTCTACCGAAGGCGGCAGCAGGTAATCGGTCTGGCGATCCACAGGGATGAAGCGGCTCATGGCGATCTTCTCAGCTCGGCGATGACGGTGGTCAGTATCTCACGGTGCAACGGAAAGTCCGACAGGCTGCTAGATGAAAGCCTTGCCCGTATGTAATACCGTACCCTTGTAGGATAGGCAGTAGCGGCGCTTGGTCGACGAACTCTGCTATGGTTTGCTTGCCAAACCCTTTGGCGATGTCGGCTATGGCTTTCACGATGGTATGGCTATCGGGACTGATCAATAAGCTACGAATGAACGAGCCGTCTATTTTGATGTAATCCACCGGTAGCTGGCCCAAATAGTGAAAGCTGCTAAAGCCAATACCGAAATCGTCCAATGCCGTGCGGCAGCCTAAATCGCGCACCGTTTGTAACACGTTGCGTGCGGTCGAAAAGTCGGTGATCGCAGCGGTTTCGGTGACTTCGAGAATCAAATGATGAGGGTCAGCGCCACTACGCTGCAGTTCGTCGGTTAGATACTGCTTTAGCTCCAGGTCATGCAGCGACTGCCCTGACAGATTCACCGCCAAGGAAATACCGCGATCTTGCAGCCTACCAAGCGCTTGCACGCTATGCTGGATGACCCATCGGTCCAGCGGCACCACCAAGCCACTCTGTTCGGCAATGGCAATGAAGTGCTGTGGAGCGATCAGGTTGCCGTCGGGATGGCGAAGACGCAGCAGTACTTCATAATGTTTGATATCTTGATCGGCCAAACGCACGATGGGTTGCACCATCAGTTCGAAGCTGTCGTTTTCCAGCGCGTGATGCAACTGCTCTACCCAATACACGCGATCCTGTAACTCGTCTTTTGCGTTTTCGGCCTGGGATAGGAGATACCAACGCTGGTGAGTGCTCTCTTTGGCTTTGTACATCGCCATGTCGGCGCTCGCCAGCAGATCGGCGGGGTTGCGCCCGTGAAGTGGGAAGAGCGCAATGCCCATGCTGGCGGAGATATGGTGCTTTCTGCCCGCCGATTGGAAACCGATCCCGCTTAGCAGCTGATGAATATACCCCGCCATGCTAATGGCCTGCTCGCTGCTGACCCCTTCCAGCAGCAGCGCGAACTCATCCCCACCCAGGCGTGCAATGATACTGCGCTGGCCAAGGTTCAAGAACAGCGTCTCGGCGACCTCGCGCAGCAGATGATCGCCAACGTGGTGACCGCTGAGCTCGTTGATCTCTTTGAACTGATCCAAATCCAGCAGCAAGATGGCGCCTTCGCCGTTGTGCAACAGCGCATTTTGCAGGGCATCCTGAAAATAGCGGCGATTGAACAGCTCCGTGAGCGGATCGCGTTCTGCTAACCAAATCAGCCGCTCTTCGGCTGCTTTGCGTTCGGTAATGTCCAACCCTACCGAAATGCACAGCGCCTCTTCGCGGGGGCTAGCGGGCAGGACGGAGTGGTACCACGCAACGATGCAGCAGCGTTTATCGGCGGTTTGTAGGGTTTTCTCTTCCTGGCGTGGCGCGGACGATGCGGAATCGAGCGACGCATCTTTTGTCATGACGCGTCCCGGCAGCGCCGTGTGGCGGGCTTGATCGAAAATATCGCTAAAGTAGCGGCCAATGAGTTCGCTATCTTTCAGCGCCAAGCGAGTGCGGGTGTAGTCGTTGACCCGCCGAATACGCCCTTCCTGGCTGTGTACCACGATAAATACCTGAGCGGTATCTAGCAGACTGTTGACGAAATCTCTCTCATGAGCCAGCTCGTCGATACGCTCGGCCAACTGGCGGCTGTTTTCGGTCACGCTGGCTTCCAAGTTCGCTAACTGGTTCGCCAGCGTGCGAGTCGCGCGCTCTACCACATCGATTTCGTTGGAGAGCCGTGGCGTGCGCTCAGGCAGTTTGCCGCGTACCTCCGTAAAGTCCCTTCTGGCCAGCGCCGGTAACAGCGCGGCCACTCGACGTAGGCGTGCCATGGGACCCAGTAGAATGGCGAGGAGTAACAGTTGAGCAGCCAGCCAGCCTGCTCCGCCGAGCAGCAGCAGCGTATTGGTGGCTTTCTGAATCGCGACGACCTGCGCCGTCACATCGGAAATCAGCAGAAAATAGCCTGTGCTGCGCCAGTCGGCATCGTTCTCCATGTAAACGGCGCTGAGTTCTAAGTCGCGCTGCGCGTAAGACAGGTTGAGCGGCCGTTTGGCCAGTTCCGCAATGGGCGCCGAGCGCGACGCGCGTTCCAGCAGAGGCAGCGTCGTCTCGCGGCTGGTAAGGGCAACCAAGTGGCCGTTCCACTCCGGCAACTGGCGGCTTGCCTCTAAGCGGTTCGTGCCGGTGTAGCCTGCCACTAATAGGGCAACCTCACTACCAGAAACTTCTCTGGCTTCGCGGGTCACGTCAGCCAGCGAACGAGACAGCACCACCATGCCAATGCTGCTGCCTTCCAATAAAATAGGCACGGCGGCGAACTGCTGACAGGTCAGCCCGCAGCGCAGCGTGGTCATCGGGGCCTCGCTTGACAGCACCTCGTCGACCCAGCCCTCGACGGGTATATCTAACGGGGGGTGGTTGCCACCGGAGTGGCCGAGCAACCGTCCCAATGGGTCGAACACAAAGACCTCGTCCACACCCGCCTCCAATTGCAGCGGTGGCCACTGATCGCGTAGCGCGTCATCGATGGCGGTAACATCGCCGATGGACAGTGCCTCGCCGAGGGGGGCTGCTGAAGCAGTGAGCCCCGCCAACTGGCGTAAGTTATCGGCAGAGCGTTGAAGGGCAAGGCGTATCTCGCGCTGCTGGCGCTCGTGATGGGCCACGCGGCTATTGGCAAACTGTTGGGTCAGGTGGTGATGCCCAAGCCAAATGAGCAGTGCCACCAACGTCAGCAACAGAAGGCTGCTAAGCGCGGTGACCCGCCAAGCGAGGCTAAACCGATGACGTGCTGGTAAAGAAGAAAACCGACTCATCACAGCAGTTCCCGATCAGGTCCATGGGTTAGAAGCGCAGCGATAGTTGAAAAAGCAGCATATTCCAGCGTTGGCGTGTGGCGTTGGCGTCTGGATTGTCTTGATTGGGTAGCCAGCCAGTGCCATCCACCGCGTGGTACTCGCCTGCCAACATCAGCCTGGGCGTGGGCGTCCACTGCACGCCCAGTGTCAGGTCGTCGGCAAACTGTGAATGGGCCGGGCCAAGGCCTGCCTGCTGATAGCGCTGGCCCGAGCGGTCGTCAGTGTCGTTGATCAAGCGATCGAAACGGACCAGCCCGCTCCAGGTAGGCGTAAAGCGGTACTGATATTGCACGTACCAGCTCTCGCCGGTGATATCGAAGGTGCGCGGCAAGGAGTCGCCGTCGAGGGACTGTTGGCGACGCGCGTACTCGGCGGTTAGGCTCCAGTACTCATCGTTGTACTGAAGCGAAGCGATCCAGGGCTGGAACTCGAAATCGGCAGCCTGTCCGCCAAGCGATGTATCGAGGTTCACCGTGGCGGTACTTAGCGCCGCGACCCACTGACCGGTAGGGTCTTCGAAAAGCAGTTGGGCAATCGCGGAAGGCTCTGCCGCCGAGACATCCTGCGCCGCACCATTGAAGAGCTGGCGCGTGAGCGTCGAGCCGGTTTGCGGGCGGCCAAGCCCACTGCGAAAACGCAGCGTGCCTGCGTCAGTGTAGGCTTCCCAATAGACGCTCACGCCATCGGCGGCCAGGCCCAGGGCGCGGGTGCGATCGAAATAGATAGATTGCGGCAGTAAGATGCTGGGCCGTGTGAACGCCACGTCGCGGGTTTGGTTGTAGAGTCCGAAAGGGTTCTTGAAACGTCCGAGCTGAACGCCCACCGTGCGTGAGGTATTGGAGCTCATTTGATAGTCGATGACGCCGTAATCCAGCGTGGGCTCGGCATCCTCGGTGTCGCCGCCAGCGCGGCGGCTCAGTAGTTGGGCGGCCACCAGCACCTTACGGTGAGGACGAAACGACGCGTTCAACCCAAGCTCGGTGAACTCCAGGCTGCCTGCGTGATCGCTACTGGCACCAAAAAAATCGTTATCATCGGTGACCACCAGCGCTTGGCTAAGAAAGCCATGTACCTGCAGCGTATCGCTTGGGTGGTCGTCACCATGAGCGCCCAAGGGCAGCAGCGTCAGCAGCCCTGCAGCCAGCCATGACGTGAGTAGGGAACGTTCACTCCATTGAAATGACACGGACGCTCTCATCCAGGTACTCCCTTTCAAGGTAACCCAGCGCGCCGGGTGTGCTAGCGACTTGCTGACGCATGTCGGCTTGGTCGCGTGCTCGGTTAGGGGCTTGCCCCATGCCGGAAAATACCATTCTGTCCCATGCTAACTGTAGTTGATGGGGATAGACCCCCAACTGCTCTTTGCTAAATCGACCGTGAACCGGGTCCCGATTGGGTAGCACGTACACTTGCGCAGCCTGTCCGTTGGGCCAAGTGCGCTGGCGCATGGCAAACATGGCGCGCGCGGTATCCCGGCTAACGTTGGCAGTGCCCACCGACGGGTGGGCAATCAAAACGATCGTGTTCGGTAATTCGTTGGGCTGGGCTGACGCGGGGGTAAAAAGCAGGCCAATGGCTATGAGCGCTGTCAGTGAAGCGCTCAGCAGCGTACGTCGCGGCCTCTTAGACGGCATGACCTAAGGGGTGTCCGTGCTGGCCAAACGTCAGCGTGATGCCTCCTGTGGGGAGTGCCCACCCATTAGCTGTGAATGAATAAATGACGCGTCTCCCTTGCGACGTACGACCAAAAAAGAGCAGCCAGAGCCAAACGCTTATCGACTGTATTCAACGACGCAAGCGACACGCAATGGCAAAAACTGACCAGGGTGTCATGGTAATTTACATCACCTTTCGCGTGCGTGCGTTGGCCTGTATCAACGGTGGTGTAGGTAGCCTGGCTTACTCGCTGACGAGCTCCAGCAGGCGATCAGGATAATCGGTAAACAGGCCATCGACGCCTAGCGCCATCAACCGCTTCATCTCGTCCTGCTCATTGATGGTATACACGTGAACCGACAGGCCATGTGCCTGCGCCTGACGAACAAAACCAGCATCGATGACCTCGTGGCCCCGGTAGGCGGCATTGGTGCCAATCCCCACGGCGTATTCGGCAATGCGCTCGAAATCCTCATCTCGGATGCTGTCGGCCCCCGGCGTGGTGTCGTTCCACTCGGTCAACGTGGCGCTATCCTGATCGCTTGGGGAGTACCAGAGCAGTTGAATGAGCGGCACATGGGGGTTCGCCGTACGCACTTTGAGCAGGCTCTCTTGGTCGAATGACTGCACCAGCACACGGCCTTGCTCGATCATGTCGTAGGCTTCCAGGCGTTCGACCAAGGCTTCTTCCAAGCCAGGGTTGAGGTCGGGGGATTTGGTCTCGATGTAATAGCGGGTCGTATGACCGAAATGATCGAACAGCTCGTCCAGCGTCAGGATTTGCGCGCCGCGATACTCCTCATCCGTACGCTCGGGATGGGCCTCGTGGAACCATGTCCCCGTATCCAGCGTCTTTAACTCGGCCAAGGTGTAATCGTGAATATGGCCTTCGCCGTCGCTGGTACGCTCGAGGGTGCCATCGTGAAACAGCACCACCTCGCCATCGGCGCTGAGCTGCGCGTCCAACTCTAAATAGTCTACGCCCCAACGGTGGGCGAGTTCGTAGGCCGCTAACGTACTTTCCGGTGCGTGGCCGCTTGCGCCGCGGTGGGCAATCACCTGGAAACTAGTTAAATCCTCACGCTGCTGTTTCAACGGCGTATCGTTTGCCGCCGTAGCAGCGGTAGCAATGCCCGTGATCACCATCGGAGTCATCAACAGAGCAGTCATCAGGGAATAGCGCGACATAAACACTCCTTGAAAACGAGTCATAACGAAGGTCATGTAACGACCTTAACCTCGCCACATGACAAACGCACGCAGCGTCTTTGGGAATAGTGCACTGACCGTTGAATCAGTAACGGAAAACGTAAAAGCGACCAAGCATCGCCGAATGTTTTAGTCTGCTGGATAGCGTTATCAAAAAGAACCACTATAGAGGTGCGTTATGACCCAACCGCTCAGCGTCGGAGCGCGAGTTCTGCGTTTTGTCATCGCTTTGTTAGCAGGCGTTATCCTGGGGAGCGTGGTGCAGACTCAGATCAATCTGGCAGCACTACAAGCGTTAGGCGTGGCTATCCCGTTTAGCGTAAGAGCATCGACGACTGGGCAAGATCTCATCCACTTTGCCCCCCTCTATGCAACCTTACTGCTGCCTGGGTTTGCCATGTCACAAGTTGCTGCTGCGCTGATAGTTCGCCGAAAGGTGAGGAAGTGTCGCGCGCTGATTCACGCCTTAGCGGCCGTGGTCGGGCTGTGGGCCACTTTTGGGCTGGCGAATGCCCTTGCACCCATGCCCACGTTGATTGCGGCGACTCGCGGGCCGTTAGGGTTGGCAGCCATGCTGGCTACGGCAGGGCTTGCGGGGTGGCTGTTGGCAGTGCTCACACGTGACAGGAGTAACGCTCGAGGGGCGGCCAATATAGCCGTGATGGCAGGGGCGTTACTACTGCCCGTGGCACCTTCGGTAGACGCTCAGCCTGCTCAAAGCACCTACCAAATAGACATTTTAACGGAGGGCTTGGCGCATCCGTGGTCGCTGGCATGGTTACCTGATGGGCATATGCTGGTCACCGAGCGCCCTGGGCGTCTTCGGCTGTTAAGCGCGCAGGGCGAGACACTGGTGGAGTCGCTGGGGGGTATTCCCGACGTTTATGCCTCTGGGCAATCGGGCCTTTTTGATGTGCTGTTATCACCCCAATTCGAGCAAGACCAGCAGCTCTATCTTAGCTATGCCTGTGGCACCGCTAGCGCTAACCACACGTGCTTGGCGAAAGCGACGCTCGGGGAGAATCGCTTGGAGCAAGTGGAAGAGATATTTCGCGTACACCCAGCAAAAAGCGGCGATGCCCACTTTGGCGGCCGCCTCGCGTGGCTTGCGGATAATACCCTGGTCATGACCCTAGGCGATGGATTTGATAACCGCGAAGAAGCGCAGCGAACGACCAGCCATATTGGCGGGATTGTGCGCCTGAATCCTGATGGCAGCGCTCCAAGCGATAACCCCTTCATCGCAGATGCCAACGCACTGCCAGCGCTTTACAGCATTGGCCACCGCAACGTGCAGGGGCTGGTCTTCGATGACGCCAATCAACGTCTCATCGCCCACGAGCACGGCCCACGAGGCGGCGATGAGTTAAACGTGATCACCCCAGGAGGCAACTACGGCTGGCCTATTGCCACTGGTGGGCTAGATTACACCGGCGCTCGGGTATCCCCGTTTGAAGCGTACCCCGGCATGCTGCCACCTGCGCTTGAATGGACGCCCTCCATCGCGCCTTCCGGTCTAGCGCTATACCAAGGTGAACTGTTTCCCGAATGGCAGGGCGATCTACTCGTCGGTTCGTTGGTCAATCATGAGGTCCGCAGGGTGCGGCTGCGTGAAGACGGCGGCGCAGAAGAGGTAGAGAGGCTGTTCGGTGAACTCGATGCCCGAATTCGCGATGTGCGGGTCGGCCCCGAAGGGGCGGTGTATCTGCTCACCGACAGCCCAGATGGGCACTTACTGCGGGTGATGCCCCGTTAATCAACTAAACTGAATAAAGAAAGCGCTAACAGGTAGGTTGCTCAGGAGATGTCATGATTCATAAGGAACATCACCGCTCTCATCGGTCGGGCTGGTTAAGGGCCGCTGTACTAGGCGCCAACGATGGCATTGTGTCGACTAGCAGCTTGATTTTAGGGGTAGCCGCAGCGGCTACGGCACAAAGCGATATTTTGCTGGCAGGGGTGGCAGGGTTAGTCGCTGGGGCGATGTCGATGGCGGCGGGGGAGTACGTCTCAGTCAGTTCGCAATCGGACACTGAGCGGGCCGATTTGGCCATGGAGCGGAAGGCGTTAGCGCACCATTTCGATGACGAAAAAGAGGAGCTGGCCGCCATCTATGTCGAGCGTGGCCTGACGCCTGAGCTGGCCCACCAAGTCGCGGAGCAGCTGATGCAAAAAGATGCCTTGGGGGCACATGCGCGGGATGAAATCGGCATTACCGATGTGAGCCAAGCGCGGCCATTGCAGGCAGCGTTCTCATCGGCGGTGATGTTTACCCTCGGTGCGCTGCTACCGCTACTCGTCGCTTGGTGGGCACCCTTAGTGCTGTTGATACCTCTCGTCGCCATTGCGTCATTGGCGTCGCTGGCGCTGTTGGGTGCACTGGCCGCCAAAGTGGGCGGTGCGCCAGTGCGTACCGCCGCCTTACGCGTGCTGTTTTGGGGCGCGCTGGCCATGGCGTTGACATCGCTGATTGGCCGATTGTTTGGCGTTATGGCATAACCTGTATATGTCCATCGCTTGTAAGGAGAACGCGCATGCTGGCCTATACCATGGTGGGAACGAAAGACCTCGCGCGTGCTCTGCGGTTCTATACGCCGCTGTTCAATGCCATGGGGCTGGATATTTGTTGGCAAGATGATAGTTGCGTCTCATTCGGTGACCCGGACGATGTCAACGTGCCCCAATACTTCGTAGGCTACCCCTTCGATGGTCACGAGGCCACCGTCGGCAATGGCACCATGACCGCTTTCCAATTCGCCGATATCAAAGAAGTCGACACCCTGCATCACCTCGCCCTGGAAAGCGGTGGAAGCGACGAAGGCGCACCGGGCTTTCGACCGCAGTATGGCGACGGTTTCTACGCCGCCTATGTGCGCGACCCCGATGGCAACAAGCTGGCGTTCGTGGTGTATCCGCACCGAGTAGGGCTCTAACCTTTCAACTCCCTTAGTAACCAATCCACCAGCGCTTCGCTGCGGCGGGCGTTGGTGTGTTTGGGTAGCCATAGGCAAAGTCTGGCCGGGGTTTCGATGCTGCCCCAGGGGGCGACTAGCCGGCCGCTGTTTAGGTCGTCCTCCACCAGTAGCCTAGGGGCGATAGCTACCCCCAAGCCCGCTACGGTGGCTTCCATTAAGTAATAAAGATGCGCGAAACCTTGGCCCTTCTTCAGAGCCGTTTCCAAGGTGCTGCCATTCAACTTTTGAGCGGCTGCCCACTGGGGCCACGCTTGGGGGCGCGAGGCGGTATAAAGGAGCTTATTGGCAAATAGCGTTGCCGGATCAGCGTTTTGGCAAGCGCTGGCCAAGCGGGGGCTGGCGACGGCGCAAATTTCCTCAGGCATCAGCGTGATCAATTCACCCTCTTCAGGCCAGGGCGGTTCGAAAAAGGCCAGCGTGACACTGGTTTCCAGCTGCCCAGGCTGCTCGGCATCGCTCACCACCACCTGAAGTTTTAGCTCCGGCAGCGCTTGGTTCAAGCGGTCTAAACGAGGAATCAGCCAGCGGGCCAGCAGACTGCCGGGGCAGGCCAGGGTAAACGGCGCTTCTTCCACCTCATGCTTGAGCAACGTGCAACCATCCCTCAGTTTTGCAAAGGCTTCGCCCACGCCGCTTTGCAGCCGTTCGCCGTGGTGGGTAAGTACCAACCCGCGCCCGGACTTGGTGAACAGCGCCACGCCAAAATGCTCATCCAGGCTCTTTAGCTGGCGACTTACCGCGCCGTGGGTCACGCTCAGCTCATCGGCAGCAGCGGTCACGCTGCCTAGCCGGGCAGTGGCTTCAAAGGCGCGCAGGGCGCTCAAGGGCGGCAGGCTGTTTTGCATGGGGTCTCCTGAAACAGTTGCGTAAAACTCACAGGTGCTTGCCATCTTATCGATTTTTCTTCCCGCCTGCCTGCGCTAACGTCTTCACAAACCTAAATCGCACCCAAAACGCAGAGGTCATGATGAACCAACCCTTGAGCCTACCCGATGCCAACGGCATGTTTGGCAGCTTTGGTGGCCGCTTTGTGGCCGAAACTCTGATGCCGCTGATTCTCGAGCTGCAGGATGAGTACACCACCGCCAAAAACGACCCCGAATTCCAGCGCCAGCTCGCCTATTTTCAAGGCGACTACGTAGGGCGCCCCAACCCGCTCTATTTTGCCGAGCGCCTCACCGAGCACTTCGGCGGCGCGAGCATTTACTTCAAACGTGAAGAGCTGAACCACACCGGCGCGCACAAGATCAACAACTGCATCGGCCAGGTGTTGTTGGCCAAGCAGATGGGTAAAAAGCGCATCATCGCGGAAACCGGCGCGGGCATGCACGGCGTGGCCACCGCCACCGTCGCCGCGCGCTTTGGTCTGCCCTGCGTGATCTACATGGGCGCCACCGACATCGAGCGTCAGCAGGCCAACGTGTTCCGCATGAAGCTGCTGGGCGCGGAGATCGTGCCGGTCACTTCCGGTACCGGTACGCTAAAAGACGCCATGAACGAAGCGCTGCGCGACTGGGTCACCAACGTCGACGAGACCTTCTACATCATCGGCACCGTAGCGGGCCCCCACCCGTACCCGGCCATGGTGCGCGATTTCCAAGCGGTGATTGGCCACGAAACCCGCGCCCAGATGCTCGAAAAGCAGGGCCGCCTGCCGGATTCGCTGATTGCCTGCGTGGGCGGCGGCTCCAACGCCATGGGCCTTTTCTATCCGTTCATCAACGATGACAGCGTGCACATGGTCGGTGTGGAAGCGGGCGGTAAAGGCGTCAAGAGCGGCCTGCACGCCGCCAGCCTCAACGGCGGCACCCCCGGCGTATTGCACGGTAACCGTACCTACCTGCTGCAAAACGAAGATGGCCAGATTACCGACGCCCACTCCATTTCCGCAGGGCTCGATTACCCCGGCATTGGCCCCGAACACGCCTGGCTGCACGAGCAGGGGCGGGTCAAGTACGTCTCTGCCACCGATGACGAAGCGCTGGAAGCCTTCCAGATCTGCTGCCGCCAGGAGGGCATCATCCCCGCCCTGGAAACCGCCCACGCCCTGGCAGAAGTCGCCAAGCGTGCGCCGACACTGCCCCGCGAGCACCTGATGGTGGTCAACCTCAGCGGACGTGGTGACAAGGACATGAACAGCGTGGCCCAGCATCTGGGCGATCGCTTTGGCATGACACATTCATGAGCGCGATACAGGAGACTCCCATGCAACCTACCTTGCAACGTACTTCTCGGCTCGACAGCTGCTTTGCCGCGCTCAAACAGCAAAACCGCCCAGCGCTGGTCAGCTACCTCACTGCGGGCGACCCGGACCCCGAGACCTCCCGCCGCCTGCTGCACGGGCTGCCGGAGGCCGGTGTGGATATCATCGAACTCGGCATGCCGTTCAGCGACCCCATGGCCGATGGCCCCGCCATTCAAAAGGCTGCCCTGCGCGCCCTGAAAAATGGCCAAACCCAGGCCAAAACGCTGGCAATGGTGCGCCAGTTCCGAGAGCAGAACAGCACCACGCCCATCGTGCTGATGGGCTACTACAACCCGATTTACTGCTACGGCGTCGAGCGTTTTCTCAGTGACGCCGCCCAGGCAGGGGTAGACGGGCTGATCGTGGTGGACCTCCCGCCTGAACACGACGAAGAGCTATGCCAGCCCGCCGCCAAGCACGGCATCGATTTCATTCGTCTGGCCACGCCCACCACCGATGCCAAGCGGCTACCCAAGGTGCTGGCCAACGCTTCCGGGTTCATCTACTACGTTTCCGTGGCGGGTGTGACGGGCGGCAGTGCCCCCACACCCGAGCGTCTGGAAAGCGCCGTGCACCAGCTGCGCGAACACACGCCGCTACCCATTGCCGTGGGCTTCGGCATTCGCACCGCCGAACAGGCCGCCACCATTGGCCGCTTCAGCGACGCCGTGGTAGTGGGTTCTGCACTGGTAGATTGCATCGAACATGCCAGCCGCGGCGATGACGCCGTGGCGCGGGTGCATGGGCTCGTCAAAGAGCTGGCGGAGAGTGTGAGAGGCTGCCGAGAAGCCCAGCAGGAACATGCCAGTTTGCCAGCCTGAAGGAAGTGGGAAAGCGCTATCAAAAACACAGAGCGGGCCATCATGGCCCGCTCTGTGTTTTACTGAATCCACCAAGCCCAACTTGCCGTTGTTTCTAGAAAACAGGCATCATCCACGTTTGACGGCGGGATAACGTCACGTGTACTCAAACAGAGGAAAACCATGGGCAAGCTCTTTTCATTGCTGGTACTGCTGGGGTTGGGCTACGCAGGCATCTATTTCTACTACGGCGTGGTGATCGAGAAGGAAGTCGAGCAGCAGTTAGAAGCCCGTGGGCTGTCATCGGTGAGCGTGGATAACGTCGAGTACGATTGGCTGGCCCCGGTGAGCGACAGCGCCAATATTGCCGTGACGCTTAGCTACCGTGGCTCCCAGGCAGCAGTCAATGTGCAATTACAAGGCCACCCGCTGTTCTCTGATGACGTCACGTTACAGCTCGATAGCCTGCAAGCGCTGCGCTTGGGCCTTAGTTTCGGTCAATAAGATTTCTGAAAGGACACCCCCATGTTTACCGGTCTGAGTGCGTTTCCGCTGACTCCCATGAACGAGCAGGGCATCCACGAGCAGGAATTCATCCAGCGCCTCTTTACGGGTGGTGCGCAGCACGGCATCCACTTACGCCACGCTAATCGTCACCACACCTCCACGTGTCCCATGGGCACCGGCGTACCGCCTTCTGCCAACATATGAAACACCGACGCCGACACCCTGGAAAAGCTGGAGCGGCTGCTGCCTTGGAATGTTGAACTGGAGCGGACTTCAAAAAAAGTGGCGCAGTACAGTTAAGGGCAAGTGGGTCGTTTTAACGGCGTGTACGACGGCTATCTGTCAAATTGCATGGGCGTAGCCATGTTCCATCACAGCATTTTATCAGACCGGCGCGCATCTCTTAGCGCCAGAAAAATCGGCACACCAATCTGCGAGAACAGCGCCAGGGCCCAAAGGCCGTTGCTGATAATCGACGGTATGAGGGGATGAACGGCTAGCACAACCAGTGCCATGACAATGCCGAACAGCCTCAGACCGCCGCTGTGGTATTTGTCGGTGGCATCAGTCACGGTTCGACGCAGCGCCCATAGCGAAGCTAAAAACACCGCAAGGCCGACCGAGCCAAGCGCGGCGTAGCCGGGCGGATAAGGCTCCCACAGGCCGACGTAGACTTGTCCGGCCAGCGCAACGCCAATCGTCACCGCACTCCACAAAATCACGATGTGAGCAAACCAGTATCTCAACAGCACGGCACTGGTGCGGCTCTTCGGTTTTTCATTGCCGGCGCAGTCGAAATAAGTCCAGGCCAGCGCGAAGAGGGACAAGCCGCCCATGGTCACATTGAACAGCGTACCCGCGCTGACGCTGTAGACGCCCTTGTCGGCCAGCGTGACCACCAGTTTAAAGAAGCCTTCACCCAGCAAGATCAACATCAGAAGGCCGAAGCGCTCCGAGATGTGTCCGAGTTGAGGCACAAAGCGTTCGAAGCGGAGCGTGCCTACGCGCGGCAGCATGTACTGCAGCTGGATTGCTGCCACGCCGGCGGCAAAGACCCAGTAGGCAACCGGTGTCGGCAAAAAAGCCGACAGCGCGAACACCCCGGCCAACACGAAAAAATTCCGCGCCTGTTCCTGCGCCAGTCTATTGGCCGCGTTGTCGGTACAGCGCGCCCGCCAGTAAAGATAGGCCGTCAGCGCCCGATTCAACGCATAGGCCAGCGCGAAATACGTCCAGCCTTCACCGGCCACGTCGGGAATCGCCGCCGCGACGGTCATCATCGTGACAATCTTAAGTGCCATCACCACGCGATGCGGCATGTCCGTGGAGATATACAGCGAGTTATAGAGCGAGCTGTCTGCCCAGGCATAGAAAATTGCCAGGAACAGTCCGGTAAACACCCAGAATCCTTGCCACCCCAGATGATGGGACAGGTAATTTCCCAGAATGAAAATTGTCACTACATGGACCAGATCGAAGAAAAGTTCCACCCAGTGCACGTGGTCGTGGCTTTCATCGACATCCATGTGATGGCGCGGACGCCGCCAGAGAAGATCGCTAATGACCATACACTACACCTTTTTCTTACTGTTCTGGCGGTGAATTATGCGCCGGCCAGAGACTAGCGGAAGCTACGAACTGTTAATCAAGTTCGACCACTATTTTACCAATCTGCTGATTTGACTCCAGATAGTGATGCGCTGCCACTATCTCTTCAAATTTAAAGCTTCGATCAATGACAGGCTTGAGTGTTCCTTCGGATAAACCCGAGTGGATAAATTGCTTTGCTCTGCG
>Ga0209128_1001822_pt1 | contig 14199 bp, 16 predicted proteins | sample ETNvirnome_6_100_FD_184072 | JGI IMG/M metagenome (GOLD analysis project Ga0209128, IMG submission 184072) | Marine viral communities from the Pacific Ocean - ETNP_6_100 (SPAdes) (version 2) | ecosystem: Environmental > Aquatic > Marine > Oceanic | place: Pacific Ocean | collected 2013-06-19 | reverse complement strand
TTATGAGTCTCTTACCTGTTCCAGAAAAAGGCAAATCCCAGTTGTCTCTTGTGGCTCTGAATTCCATTCCCGGATCCCAATATGCACCTATGTGCATCAACTGTTTAGTACCTGGGGTATCAGCGTCATGATAATACAATCTTTCTGCACTATAATCAGAATGATCCAAGTCAGGTGACCAATAAATGTTTTTTACTACACTACTCCATTTGGACCCAGGTGCACCAGTAAAAATAATATAGTTACGATTCATCACATGCTTTGTAAATTTCTAAATCTAATGGCTGTTCATTGACTTCATGTATATATTTCTTATATTTACACCGCATGTATTATATCAGCATTGCCGGCCAAGATTTCCATTGTTTTTGGTGTTGCTATACCAATTACTGATAAGAGAGGCCTTTTATGAAAACTTGCATTAGCCGTACCATGCGGCATATTTTGCCAGTCAAAAGTAAGGAAATGCCCTGCTTTCCACTTTTCACAAACCTTATTACCAAATATAATAAATTGGCCGGGCTCCCAATCCGTTAATGCTATTAGGAAGCGATGAACTTCATCCGGGTGGTCATTTACTTCGTAATGCTTATCAAAATGCATTGCTACTGATTCGCCAGTATGTTGGATATGTAATTTATGTCGAGGACTAATTAACCCAAGCGTCTTAATCATATTTTCCATTGCTGGACCGATTGTTGTCGATCCCTGATACATTGGTTGTTCTGGATCGCCGCCTGCATTTATAATATCATTTATCTCATATTGTGCTAAATTGCCCCGAGGATCGGTTTTACCTTCACGTTTCCATCGGCTTGGCCAAGTTACTACCGACATATTAGCATATGCGTTTTCCAATTCATCCTGCCAATCTCCTGCAAATTGTCCACATATTTTAAATGCATCATCATCTGGTTGTGTTTTGTCGAAGTGGTAGTTTGAACGAGCTTTTCCTAATTCCCAATTACTTTCCATTATTCTTTCCCCCATTGTATTTTATTCCAAAGTCTTTCATAACCATAATACAAAAACATACCAACAATGGCTCCTATGGTTAGGAGCCCTGTTGATTTCCACGAACCTGTTATTGCATACGCAAGTATTGGCCAGTATATAAAATTAAATGCTCGCCATATAATTGTTTTAACTAGCGTTCGTCTGTGTGAGTCTGGCATTGTCCATCCTACTTATAATAAACACTAATATTGGTGATCCAATTAGATCCTGGAGCACCAGTTATAATAATATATTCGTTATTCATAGACTGATGCATCACATGCTTTTTTAACTTCTTTGTCTAACCAATGACCTTCAATATCATGTATATATTTTGCATTAGCATTTGATTCTAAAATTTTATCTACTTTTGACATTTTATCATATGCTACAGGAAATATCATCTCATCCTTGAGAAATTTTAAGTAATGATTACGCCATAGATATAAGCTCTCGTAACTTAAAAAATGTAAATGTAAATCTGGATGAGCATCTCTTATTTCATCTATTGCCCGGTATGCATCATTTAATGTTATCTTTCCTCGCACTCGTTCTTGTTGTAATTCTATAATATTTTTATCTCGCGAAACAATTGCAACAATTGGCTTTACATCCTGTTTTTCCACTGCTTTAATAAATTCTAAAATCGGAGGTACTCTGTGTCCTCCTTTATAAACATATGGAATTGAACATGAAGTTACAAAATAACTATAATCTTTAGGAAATTCTAAAATACTTGGATCATTCCACGCTTTAGCAAAAGGCTCTAAATGATGTCCTTCCCAATACTTTTCTTGTAATGCTCTCCAACCATACACATCAAAATGTAATCCAAGTATTTTTGCCCAAAGATGGTTGCCTGACCCCTGGGGGCCAACAACTATAAGCATTTTTCTTTCATGCCGGAATTCTCCGGCATATTCGTCATCATTTACGTATCTATCTTCGCCCATTTGATATTAATAATGTTAAAACTGGTGCTCCTAAAATAGCAACTAACGTACCTGCAAATACAATATATGATCCGCCGCCAAACATTTTACCCCAAACAAATAATGCTTCGCCTGGTACGGCGGCAAGTATGATCCCCCAGAACATTCCAGGTTCTGTTACCCATTCTGGTTTGAGTAACGATATCATACTAGGTAACCAGACTGCCGCCCGCAGTACAGCAAAAAACAGGAATAACCATACTAACTGCATTCCAGGAATATTTGCAATTAGTATACCTGCTATTGCTAGTACAATCATACCTAATCTTGCATAGGTAATAATATCTTTATCATTTGTACCTTGTTTAAATTGATTAAACAAATCATGTCCTGTCATATTAGCAACTGATGCAAACTGCGAATCAAGTATAGCAACCAGCCCTGCGAACACCATAAAGACAAATATAATCGTCGCTACTGGTGGTAAAAATGTTCCTATAGTAATTGCATTAGTAACACCTACCATAGATTTAGGAATTTCTAGTCCTGCACCAGCGGCAACAAAGCCTAACAGTCCCATCATAATAGGTACAACAATAAAAACAAAACTAGCAATAACATAAGACGGAATAATACTTTCAGTCTTAATACTAAATGCTCGTTGGTAAAAACTATTATCGCCCCATGGACCACCCATGTGGCCTAGGAATGCCGCGGCTCCAAAGCCTGTGAATATACCCCAAGCAAATGGTGTGCCAAGTATTGAAGCACCAAGTCCGGTGCGTCCTCCTAACCCTGCAACTACTGTATTCCAGCCACCTGCTTCTGAAATTGCCCAAGGTACTAATATAATAACACCTGCCCAAACAACAATAATTTTAATTACTTCGGTAACTACAGTTGCTTTAAGCCCTGTCCGAAATGAATATAAAATTGCAACGCCTGCCATTAGAAATGTTGCAAGGGTATAATCAATTCCTGTAAGGATGTTAACAGTTTTTGATCCTGCTAACAAATTAATAGCAAATGCACATGTAGCAAGAATCATCATTTCTACTACAAATAGCCATTGCAATCTAGGACTAAATCGTTTTCGCAAGTACCCTGAAAAAGTAAAGCCTTTTGGCGATTCGGCACGTATCTTTTTTGCAAAATATGCAAATGCACCTAATGTTAGGAAGTTTCCTAAACAAAACCAAAACAAGCCTACCAAACCATTTACGTATGCTTGTTGGGCACTAATAAAAAGGCCCGGTGCCCACAGCCAAGCGGCCGCTACACTTAGTGAGCCTTGAAACGTGTTTAATTCACGCCGTGCAACGAGGAAAGATATTTTTGAATCATCATATCCACGCGAATACCAATAGGTCATTGCAAGTGCAAATAACCCATATACTACTAAAATTCCTGCTCCTGTCATAGGCGAGAAGAGTGGGAACAAACTTACTATATCCATTTTACTCCTTTATCCATTCACTATATAGTCTTTGTTTATTGAGAGTTTTATGATTTTCATATGTCATAAAATTGATCTTATAATTGAACATGTCTGCAAAATATTCCATCCATTCTTCATTCCATGGAAAAAAATTTATTTGCGAACATTTTTCATAGTTATCATGATCATAATAACCAGGATTACACCGCCAGTAAATTCTGCTTGTGTCTTTTAATATACTTACTATTTTAGAAATTTGGTTTGTTATTTTTGTAACATCCCCAAAATTTATTGAGCCTAAACATAATGCAACATTATATTTATTGTCTGGTTCAAACTCTTCTATGTTTATTTTTATATCTGCCGCATCATTTGCAGGATCTATTCCTAACAAATTTGGTATTTTATCTTTAAATAAATTATCACCACACCCTACATCTATTACGGTTTCGTGGGGTGCTATTTTTCTAAGTAAAGATAATCCTGAATATTCCCATTCATCCACGGGAGATGGTTCCCATACTTTATTAAAATACTCATTTAGTTCTTCTTGGGTATTGTTTTTTGGAGTATTCTTTTCTTTGGTGTTCATTTTTTGGATGTTCATTGAATATTGTTTTTTTAATATGTCTAATTGCTAAATCGTATAAGTTATCACTTTTAGTACAAACTTTATAATGAAACCAGCCCGGTGGTTCAAATAATTTGTTTGTATCTCTGTGTATGCTTTGCCGTATAGTATCCAGCCAAATTAATAAATCTGGCTCAAATAATTGTCTAAGTTCTTCTGTAGGACAAATAAAATCGCAAACAACAATTTTGCTATCTACTGCTTCGGCCATTTCTTTCATTCGAATGCATTGTCTAAGTCTGCCTCCGTCACTAAAATCCCAATCGTCGGCCGCTTTTCGTACTTCGTCGTTATTTAGACGAGGACAATCTAATACATCGGCCAGTTTACCAGCAAAGGTAGTCTTGCCTGAGCCCGGCAACCCCATCACCAATATTTTCATGCTTGTGTGTATACCTTTATTTTGTGCTTTTTTTCAAAATCTTTTGCGTCTTTTTTTGAATTGACTAATGGTTCGCCCTTAATGTTTAAACTTGTATTAAGTAACATCGGACAACCAGTTTTCTTAAACCATGTTTCAAGTAACTTTCTTACATGGGGACAGTCTTTGTGCGAGACTGTTTGTACCCGACTGGTATTATCTTCGTGGATAATAGCGGGGAATCTTTTTGGATACTTACATTTTGCTGTAAATTGCATGTATGGCGAAGAACTTACCGGCATATCAAAGTAGTCAGCGGCATGTTCTGCAAGTATCATTGGCGCAAATGGCCTAAATGGTTCTCGTTGTTTATATTTATTAACTAACCCTTTTATTTTGTCACCTCGCGGATCTGCTAATAAGGATCTATGCCCTAATGCCCTGGGGCCAAATTCTGCTTTACCATTTGCAACACCACATACTTTCTTTTTTAATAATTGATTAATTACTTTATCTATAGGATACGCTCCTTGTATTTCATGTCCTAGGAATGCTCCTGGCCAGCGTATATGTGTTTTTTTATTTGCTAGTACTGCACCAATTGCTGAGCCTGCATCACCAGGACTAGGCATAATCCATATATTATCCCAAAGTGGAGCAATTATACTATTAGCAACACAATTTAATGCACATCCGCCTGTAAATACTAAATTTTTACTGTCACCGTGTTTTAATGCCCATTTCATAATAGATGTAAGCATTTCTTCATAAATTTTTTGGGTTGCCGCGGCAGTATCAAATATTTCTAGAGCCCGTAATCCATTTGGCTTCCACCAACTACATCCTCTGTGCAAGTTACGTTTAAATTTTATTTTAGGTCCATTGATACTTGCAACAAATGTGTCTTTTATTTCGTTATAAAATGTTTTCCAGTCGCCAAAAGCAGACATACCCATAAGAATATACTCTTCTTCATTTGGTTTAAAACCGCATCGTTGGGTCATTGCAGAATAAAACAAGCCAACTGAATGTGGGAACGATTGTGAATATATTTTTGTTAGTTTATTGTCTTTTGCTTTCCAAATTGTAAGAACTTCCCATTCACCTATTGCATCTATTACAACCACTGTAGCATCTCTAAAAGGAGAAGTAAAGTATCCTCCTGCCGCATGTGATAAATGGTGTGATATATTCTTTTGGCGAACAGGATATCTAAAATGAATTCCTAGTTCTTCTATGTGTTCCTTTAATGCTACCCCAGTAATTGAACTGTTTAATAATTTATTAACTGTTGACCACTGTCTAGCATATGCTTGACGTGTAAGTTTTTTAAGTGGTTGTTCATAATAAAATATTTCATTTGGTGAACCATAGCTCAAGGCTTCACGAAGTATACTATTGTTTAAATTTTTATCGTTTTTTATTCTGCTGTACCGTTCTGCATGTGAGGCAAACACCAGTCGTTTATCTTTAAAGACTGCTAAAGCCGCATCATGCGAAAGTGCAGATATTCCCCATGTTATCATTTTATTAATATTTTTTCAAAGTTATTAGATATCGAATATCCATTTTTTGTATTTGGGGGATGCCAAAAATAATATGATATATCATATTGATCCGGAAAATGTTTTGACCTATTAATTTTTTTACCCCATTTGATACCAGGTAATACCATACTTAAATTAATAACAATACCTGATTCAAAATTATATGTGTCTTCGTATTCGATTAATCTTGCTACTCTATTCTGAATACAATGACCAAAATGAAATCCGCAAAAATATAATTTAGATAATTTATATTTTTTAATTACGTCTAATATTAAAGGTAAATCAGTAATAATTATATCATTAGAATGTGTGTTTATTTCTTTTATTATTTCTTTCGATTTATTCTCTGGATGTTCTGAACTATGAATTATAATAGTACCAGAATTTCTTTCTCGGTTACATACATTATTTAGAAATACTGAAAATGTTTTTATGTCTTCTGTAAAACCTATGCCATATATTTCTGTGTCACTGTTCAGAGAATGTTCCCAAGCATCTACAATAATAAGTGCATTTGTCATAGTTACCATTTTAATTTACAAATAGGAATAGGAATCATTTTATGTAAATTCGGTTTCCTAATTTTATTATATATTTTTTGGTACTCATTGCTTGCCCTATTTTCCATACATTGTTGTAATATTTCATATGACAATCCTAACTGATCTTTATCAGTTCTATTATCATCCCATAGTCCATCTGTTGGCGGTGCATTTAAAATATCTTCATGTACATATAATTGTTTAGCATATTCATATACTTCAGTTTTATATAAATCCGCAATAGGAGAAATATCTACACCACCGTCACCGTATTTTGTATAAAACCCAACACCAAAATCTTCTACTTTATTGCCTGTCCCTACCACCAAACCTTTAACACTCGAAGCAACTTGATACAGAGTAGTCATACGTAACCTGGCTTTCGAATTTGCAAACCCTAGTTCATTTTCAAAATTAGACATTGTATTTTTAAAACCGTCATATACTTGTGATAGGTCTATTTCATAAACTGTCACATTATTAAATTTATTTTCTAACCAGTTACAATGGGTTCTTGAATTTTGAGTATTTTTATCTGCAGAATGTATTGGCATGTTTAGTGCGTGTACATTTAATTCTGTCATACAACAAAGAGTACTTGTTAAAGCAGAATCTATACCGCCAGAAATTCCTATAACTAGATTAGAAAAATTATTATCAACAGCATATTTTTTAATCCATTCGACTATGTAATTTATTTTATTCATTAAGTTAAATATTCTCCTTTGTATAAAGGTCTGTCTAATTCATTAAATTTTAAAAAGGCTTTTTCTAATGTTTTATGATTTATACTTAATCTAGGTAAAATATTGTAAAGAATATCGGCCCATTCTTTCTTAGATATTTCACAAAGGCGTTTTATTTCCTTCTTAATTAGATCAATTCTTTCTACAAAAGGTGACACCTCGTCATATGAATGATCTATTATATCATCAAAAACATCATAATGACACTTCCTTAAAAAGTCTATTGAATATGGCTGGCCAACTATTATAAATGGTTGATACCATAATATTGGTTTAAAAATTTTTTCAGTAAGAAATGTTGTAGACTCCTCCCATTCATGGCAAGCTGATTCAGTAACAATATTAAAATATGAGTTATGATATGAATCTTCATGCATTTCACTATTCATGTTATAACCCATATCACAATAATCATTGTCGGCATTTTTTTCTCCATGATTTTTAATCCAAATTTGTGTATCGTCTCGCTTTTCTTTAAAATTATCTGTTCCATAAAACCATTCGTTGCCTATCAAAATCTTATCAATCGTCTTTAACTTTTCGTGATCCCCACCTTTAAATCCGGGATGTAGTTCATGAAAAGTTAAAGTCTGAATACCAAAACTGTAATTTATTTTATCTTTTAAGTGTTCATCAAAAAATTTACACATTATAATTCGATGAGGTTTAGTAATTCTGTTTAAACATAACCCATGCCATTTAACTTCTTTTTTCTTTTTAATATTTTCTATTTTTTTCATTATATGTTCGGCGTAGTGCATTTTATATGTACATACCGCTCTTTCCCAACAATTATGATATATTGTAGGTATATAATCAGAAGTTTGTAATCTTGCATCGCCTGTTAAATGAATAAAATCAGTCGGAGGTCGTTGAACCATATCATAAAAATAATCCCATTCCACTAATTCAGGAACAACACATTCGTTAGATGTGTTTAATAATATTTTTGTATTGCCTTCATCTAACTTTGTTTTTAAAATATCATTAATAGTAAATTTTATTTTATCTTTTAAATTATACGAATCAGGCCTGTTCTTATACAAATAAGAAAACAATATGTCACCAAAATTTATAAAATAGTAATAATATTCTTTTTCTGGTGTTATATGTTTCATATTGCGGAATCCCCTATATAAATTATGTTTATATAAAGGAAGCAATGTCGCGTTGAAGGTTGTTCTTGGATGGAAATAACGACAGTCACTAAGAAGATTTTTGCATAGAAGATTTATAATTATAATCTTTGCGCCATTCTCATCATATATCGTATCTTCGATACTCATTTTATGATCTTTTACATTAAAATCAATAAATGATAATAATTTATTCCATTGATTTTTATCTTTATAATATGTTTCTGATATGTGTAATTTAAAAAGAGTAGGTATCCATTCGAGTAGCACAGGGTTTTCCCCCTCATTTTTATTAATGTTTTTAAGTATCATTTTTGTGTATCTCCATTCTGTTCTAAACTCTCGCCAAATGCGGCACTATCACATCATGTGCATATCTTTCGTGTTGTTGTGTATTAGGATGTTCAAACCAAACTGCCCGATGTTTATTATCTTTTGTATAATACGTTTTAGGCATATCAATACCACTATAATCTCTACACCATTCAAAGCAAGACTGTTCAATAAAATTATCAAAGTCCAATTGTCGGTATAACCATGAACATTCTGGGTTATCCTCAAAAGCAAAAACTTCGTCAGTATACTTCATAAATACATAATTTATTTTGTTAAATTTTAGATATGTTTGTAATCTTAGTATATGTTCTAATGTTAGAATTTGCATATACACATCATTGTAGATACTATTGTAAAATGCTTTACACTTTTCTATAGTTGCTGTATCATGTGGAGCAAGCCATTTTATATCTTTATTTTTATGGCTGTCCCAGTTATAGTTTATTATTCCCCAACTACCACTTGCAACACCTGGTATAAAATTAACACTATACTTATTGTAAGTTAGATCAGACTGATTGCTATCATAAAATTCATGTCTACCTGGATGACTCCACATGACCATAACTAAAAGAGATCTGTCTTTGTATTTTTCTATTGCCCAATGTGCTTTCCTTGATATCAATCCATTACCTTGACTGCCCATACCATAATGATTTGCACTAATATTGTAATGTTGCTGTATGTAATAAGGCCAAGTGTTGAGATCTCTGACCTCACTAAAACTGCAACCACTTGTAATCAAATGATCGTGTATTTCCATAATGTATTACTTTTTTAATTCCTATAAGTGAATTGTGATGATTATCTGTTGTAAACTCTCGCCATGGATCTACAATAATACTATCCCAATTAAAGGTAAAATTATGGTGTTTGCCTCTATGCCCTAACAAATATACACAAGGTATATCGTGTATTTCTTCTGTAATAGGTTCAAATGTATTTTGTGGGTTTTCGTCGTAATATAAATCTAAATGTGGGGCAAGTTCTTTTACATAATGACCTACTAACATACTACTACTGCCATCTGTAAATTCAACATCAGGTTTAAATGATTTTCCTAAAATAACAATCGGCATGTTAAAACTAATAAGTTTTTCAGCCATACGCTTTGCTTGAACTTCTCTTGCGGTCATTATAGCATCAAATAAATCATACCCTAAATCTAATTTTTCTGCTAGATATCGTAATGCAATATTGTCTCTAGGATGACAAGGCCCACCATCGCCCATACCAGGTTTCATATATGCTTCGCCCATAATACGTTGTGTACATTTGGCAATAGCATTAGCAACAATATCACAATTTATATTACCATTGCGTTCGGCAACATCTTGTATCATATTAACAAGTCCAACTTTTGCTGATATAAATGTATTATAAAAAATTTTAATACATTCTGCTTCGTCCCATGTACCTACTTCAAATCTTGTATCATACTTTTGCATTATTATTTTATAAAACTGTATTAATTTACCTGTCGGAGAATCCAATTCTCGGATTCCGTCGGCATTGCCTATAATAACCATTTCAGGATTTAACATGTCCCATGCAGTTGTACCCATTGCAATTAAGTACGGATTATATATAAAATTACAATTTGTATTTTTGATTATTGGAATAAATCGTTCGCGACACGTTCCTGGTAATACAGTACTAATAAGAACTATATTTTGATCTTTAGTTATATAATTTTTAATTTTATGTAATACATCTTCGACATAAGAATAATCAAACTCTTTGTTTTCTAAATGCGATGTCGGAGTACTACCATCATATTTTGGATCATGTGGAGTCGGTACTGCAATAAAAACAAAATCTTTGTCTATTACTGCATTTTTAATGTTGGTTGTAATAGTAATCTTATCACTAATTTTTTTTACTATATCATATCCTATTACTGATACGTTAAACGTAGAGTCTTGGTAATAATGAGTACCTGCCATTGCCTCGGCACATTCAAGACCTAGTTTACCTAGTCCTATAAATCCTATATTCATTTTTTATTTTTATCCTAATTTATAATTTTATAAACATAATTTGCCCATGCTTCAGCACATTCGAGGCCTAATTTTCCTAGTCCGATGAATCCTATTTTCATATGTTTAATTTTTTATTATTTTTACTAATTATCCAGAAGCTGTCAACTAAAATTAAATTATTATATTTTTTATATAAATTATCAACCACTTCCTTAACATCGGTTCCAAATACCACCTCCGAATCAAAACATGGATCATAATCATGACCACATAAAATACCTGTTGATTTTATAAATGGTTCCCAATGATCTATATTATGCCTTAATGTAGGATTTCGATGATCAGCGTCGTCGAAGTATAAGTCAATGTATTTATTCCAATTTTTTATTACTTTGTCATATGGGCTCGACGCTTGTATAGGTATAATATTTGGACAGTCCTTTGTATTTTCTTTAAAAACATCCAACGAACAGGGGCCATGATTGGATTGGTCGCTATCATCCCACATATCAATACAATAAACAGTAACAGATGGATGTACACTTTTAGCCCATGCATAACTAGATTTACCTAAAAAAGAGCCTGTCTCAACAACTATACCTTTTTTAGGTACAAATAAAGCTAACTGTTCTATTGTTTTTAAATCGGAAGGGGATACAAGCCCAATAATATGATCATCATACATTTTTAGGTTTCGTTTTATATACTGGATTATCTAATCCATACTGCAATTTATGTTGCATTCTGTCGGCACTCCCTTTTAAATGCCAAAAATTATTGTGTAATCCTGAAAAATTATCATTAAGAATTTCTGACCAATCTTCTTTGGAAATAGAACACAATCTAGTTATTTCTTGTTGAATCAGTTTAATTCTTTTTACAAGAGGTAAAACCATATCATATGAATGATCTATTATATTATCAAACACATCATATCCGTCTTTTCTTAAAATATCTATACTATAAGGTTGTCCAACAATTATAAATGGTTGATACCACATTATTGGTTTATATGTTTTTTCTGATAGAAAAGTAGTTAATTCATCTTTATTTTCTACATATGATTCTGTAACAATATTAAAATATGAATTTATGTAACTTTCATTATGTAGAATATAATTCATATTGACAGTCATATCACATATATCTCCTTCAGAATATTTTTCTCCGTGCGACATAATCCATTCTTTTATTTCATCAATTTTAATATTATGTTCAACAGTATCATAAGTATACATACGATTAATTTTTTCCGACCATCCTAATGCTAATTTATTACGAGTAATATAATTTGTATCTGACCAAGTATCATTATGTTCACCAAGGGATCCATAACACTCTGTTAATCCATAACTATAATTTATTTTATCTTTTAAATGTTCATCAAAAAATTTAGCCATAATAGTTCTATGAGGTTTAGTAATTCGATTTAAACACAATCCGTACCATTTTGCTTGTTTTTTAGTTTGTATATTTTTAATTTTTGTTACCACAGAATTGTGGTTATTCTTTCCAAAGTTACGCATCCAAAATGAAGAATTGATTTCCCAAAAATAATCGTATACAGTAGGTATACTTGTTTGCGTTCCTAATCTAGCATCGCCTGTTAACAATACAAAATTTTCGGGTTCTAATTTTACTATTTTATAAAAAGTATTCCAATCATATAAACTTGAGTTAGTAATACATTCATTTCCTGAGCAAAGTATTATTTTCGCATTTCCTTTTTCTAGTTGTACTTTCATTTTATTAAGAATGGAGAATTTAAGTATACTTGTATATCCTTTATATAAAAGACTACGAGTTGTATCAAAATAATCTAACATATTAGAAAAGTCAATAATATAATAAAACATATTATCATTATCATTACATACAAAATCTTCATATTCACTAAAATACATAATTGTTGTATATTCATCATGAGAAAATAGAATATCAAATAAGGTTTTATAACCACAATTATAATGATGAATATCGAAGACTAATATTTCTCCTATTTTTTTGTCATATATCGACTCTGCTTTTATTATATGTTTATTATTATTGATAAATTTTAATATTGATTCAAATTTATCAATATCTGTTTCTTTTAATGATATAGGTATATGGAATTGAAAATAAGTTAACTTGAATTCTTCTGGAAAAATGAAATATTTTTTCATAAATATTATGCCTTTTTTTGTAAAATAACCAAATAATCTACTTTATTAACTAGTTTCCATGTTTTAGTATTGCTAATAATATTATTAACTAATTTATTTAAGTCATTGTAATTAGCATATGGTGCTTCAAAATCGTGGACAACAAAATAACCATTTGGTTTTATTAAAGGAACAAACATAGATAAATGTTGCTCGATAACTGGATTAGAATGATCACCATCTTCGAAATACATATCAATACCACCAGTTAGTAATTTTAATAGATAATTATAATTTTCTTTTGTTTTAGTATTTGTAATGCATTTTATATTTGGAAATCGAGGCGATATGTATTTTTGCAAATTTTTTGCACTCCTGGCTTGTCCTAGACCTAATACTTTGGCTTCTGCTTGGCGATACCAATTAATATCGCCCATATCAACCTTAATTGAATCGTCGAACTTGGTTGCCGCTACACTATCGTATACATCAAATGCATATACAATTGATTTTGTATTACTTGCTATAATAGAAGTGCTACCCAATAACCAACTTCCTATCTCTAAGATAGTACCGTTATCTTCTATGGTAGAACTAATATTTGCTAGTGCTTCTTTTTCTGTTTGTTGCATTAATGCAAAATTAGATTCATCGGGAATTAAAACCATGTTATATCGCCTTCATTTAAAACTAACAAACACATTATCACAATACAATTTTATCTCATTCACTAAAAAATCGATATAAAATTTAATATATTCATTTCTAAATAAAATATCATAAATTTCGGAATATTTACCATTTTTAGGATGTATATTATTAAATTTATCTAATAATTCCCAATTATATTGAATTTTCCATATAACAATATCAGTTTTTTTAACTATTGATCTAATTTTTTTAAATTGAAGCCACGGATGTGTAGCTTTTATTTTTATTACCTCCAATTTATGAAGATTAGATACGTTCTGTGGATCACCTATTAATATTATCTTAGGCATTATGTTTTTCTTTAAAGTATTTTTCAAATGGTTCTGATATGGGTTCGACAAAATTAGTTAAATTAATTTTATTTTGTTTATTAGTATAATATCCTAGGATTTCATCAGCAAATATTTTATGATTTGTTTCAGTCATGTGATTTCTTCTACCATCTATATATTTCTTTTTGTTTGCTTCATACTTGTTAAAAACTATATTTTCTTTATAAAAAACAATACACATAGTTTCTTTAATATTTGGTCTTTTAATTGTACTGGTATCAAAAGATGGTATTACAGTAACATTTTCTAATCTAGCAATTCTGTTAACTAATGTGTCTGATATAAATTCATAAAACTCGTGATCATAAAATTTCTCATAATAACATTTGACTTGCATTAGTTCTGCCGCACTCGGCAGCGTT
>Ga0209128_1001821_pt1 | contig 14216 bp, 11 predicted proteins | sample ETNvirnome_6_100_FD_184072 | JGI IMG/M metagenome (GOLD analysis project Ga0209128, IMG submission 184072) | Marine viral communities from the Pacific Ocean - ETNP_6_100 (SPAdes) (version 2) | ecosystem: Environmental > Aquatic > Marine > Oceanic | place: Pacific Ocean | collected 2013-06-19 | reverse complement strand
CTGCACTTACTTATCTCAATTCCCGAATTTTCGTATATCATTTCTGTCTCCTGTAATACAGTTTATTTAAGTTTATAAAAATTATTTTAAACTTAGTATAACACAAATGCAAGGGGGGTTAACAAATTGAAAAAAGTTCTTCTCTACCCTAGTGGGGATTTTATTTCATCACTTGCTAGATACCATTAGAAGCACAAATATACAAAACTCGAAAAAGCGTAAGCTTTGAGAGAGTATCCCGTTGGGCTACGCCCAACTAATGAATGAAATCACGACCACTATAAATATCATGACGTTGTCCACTAAATGGATTAGTTCTGATATTACATGTCTGCATATAAACTTTTCTTTTTTCTGAATAATCAGTTCTAGTGATTTTAGTTTTTATGAAGTGAGCCAAGCGTGTTTGACCATTCTTAGTCTTTGAATTTATCTGTGGATACTTTTTCTGATATTTAGGATAAGCATTATCTTGTTTTACTATCTTCATTACTTTTTTAAATGAAGGTTTTTTAAACTTAAAATTATCCCATATAATACATTCAACCCAATCGTTTAAATCTTCTATTGTTTTAAGTTGTCTAATACGCTTCTGAGTGCTTCTTCCTATAACCCTGGAAAGAGTGTCATCAAAGGATTCATTACCTTTAGATTTAGACTTTATAAATTCAATATTTTCTTCACTTATTCTTACTACGTTAGTTTTCATTATATTTTCTCCATAAGTAATTTAAATGCATAAGCTGCTTGTAACGGTACAACTCCATTTCCCACGACTCGAAGTCTGTCAACTCTGTTAAGCCCACCATCCAACCCATGAGCCATTCCCCGAATCTTGGATTCAATCTCAGATTTTTCGATTGCTGGGACAACACTCGGTCTGACTTTTCTGATGTAGTCCCATTCGTCTGATTTTGGACCTGGTGGGAAGACGTTATCTCCGAGTTCAATATGTTTTCTGGGTGCATTTCTGGTATTACCTGTTCCCTGAGATTCGCTGGTTGGGTTCTGCCCTTGCGAGTTGTTTGAAATTGTCTCTTCATCGCTTCCTTGCTTCTGGGTTCTATTCCGTCCAACGTGTTCGGTGTCATCCACTTCGCTACTGATTGTCCTAGACTTGCTCCGTGAGTTCCCTTCGCTACTGATGGTGGAACTGTGTTCAGGGTGTCCTTCCAATCCCTTGCTTTCGGTGTTCCCCAAGTGTTCACGACATGAACTGAATGGTCTCTGAGTTTGTACTGCGAGTTCGAACCTTTTATTATTTTCTTTATTCCACCTTCGCCATCCGAAGCTGCGGTGGTACGCCAAGATGAAGATTCTTGCCCTACGGTGGGTAGCTCCAACATCGGAAGCTTTGACATTACCCCATCTTGTGTCATACCCCAATTCGGAAAGCGTTCCAAGTATGGGGTCGATTCCGTGTCCAGTAAGGAGACCTGGCACGTTTTCCAAGAAGATTCCTTTTGGTTGTATTTCGCTAATAATTTGTTTGATGTCATCCCATAACCATCTCTCGTCTTTTTTTCCTTCCCTTTTTCCGGCGACTGACCATGGCTGACAGGGGAATCCTCCAATAATCCAATCCACTTTTCCACGCCAAGGTTTGCCATCAAAGGTTGAGGAATCTGACCAAATAGGTGCATCATCCAAGAGACCTGTTTGCATCGCTTTGACCAATACGCTGCTGGATGCGATGTCTCTCTCCACGTAACAGACTGTTCTAGAATTGGGAACAGCCATTCTAAATGCGATGTCGAGTCCTCCTCCACCTGAGTAGAGGGATAGTATGTTTTCGGTATATGTGTCCACATTAATTTTCCTTTGTTCTGAATTGTTAATACCTACATACAGTAACAGGGTTAAAAATTTAATGCAAGTCTAAACTTTTCTTTTTCTTTTATTATTTTCTTTTTCTTTTGAACCTCGTATATACTAAGAGGGGGTTATTAGGGGGTTTCGGAATTTTAAATATTTATATGTTACACTATTTTTATGAACTTAATACATGATGACTGCATGAATATACTACCCAAGTACGAAGATAACTATTTTGACTTAGCTATTGTAGACCCACCTTATGGAAAAAAACCTATGAGAAATGATAATGGTACTTGGGGTACACCTAACACAAGAAAATTCAATAGTAATGATGACAAATGGGATATAAAGCCAAATAAAAAATACTTTGATGAACTGTTTAGAGTTAGTAAAAATCAAATAATTTGGGGAATGAATTATTTTATAGATTATTTAAAACCTACAAACTCAATAGTTGTGTGGGATAAGAAAACAGGTGGGAATCCTTTTGCAGATTGTGAACTTGCTTGGACAAGTCATACATCTAATGTAAAAAAGTTTGAAATGCTTTGGCTTGGTTCACACACACATAGAGTTGAAAATTTAATACATCCAACGCAAAAACCTGTTGCGTTATACAGGTGGTTATTAGAAAACTATGCTGAACCAACAGACAAGATACTTGATACCCACTTAGGGTCAGGCTCAATAGCCATAGCCTGTCATTATTTTGGAATTAAGGAATTTGTGGGCATAGAGATAGATAAGGAATACTTTGATATGACTAGTGAAAGGATAGAAAAACAAACACGACAAATAAAATTATTATGAAATTATTTATAGATATAGTAGAAGTAGCCAAAGAAACTTGGTTGAAAGGATAGTATAATAAGATATGGATGTAATATATTTTATTTTAAAATGGGCTGCTGTAATCGCAGTAGTAAATTTATTTTTTTGGATTTGTTTTCCTAAAACTATGCGAGAGTTAACTCATCTTGAAAACAGGTGGCTGGATTATAAATTAAAAACATGGAACAAAGATGGTAAATAAACAATTAGATATTCTTATGGAGTTCTTATCAAAAGAATCTAATCCTGATGCAACAGCAAAAAGTGATTTTGGTGGTAAACCCCATGTATGGAATGCTGCTAAATCAGAAGATTTTAATCATCAACAACATACTTTAGCAACTCAACAACAATATAATAAAGCTCAAGTGATTGATACTAAAACTCAAACAGAAGGAACACTTCCCCCAGCAAGTGATAGAGTTTATTTTTCTACTGTGGCACCTCCTAAAAGTTATAAAGGAAAAATATATGTTGGAGAGAAAGGTGCTAATTTCTGGATTCCTACTCCAGCAGAAAAAAGTAAACTCATGGCTGATTTCTATGATGATACTAAAGCAGAAGCTCTAGCGGCTGAAGATAAAAAAGCTAAAGAATGGGATGATGTAATCGCACCTAAAACTCCTGCACCTAAAACTCCTAAAAAAGGGAGTTTAGCTGATAGAATATTAAATAGAGCTAAAATTTTACCTAAAACTAAAGATGAAATAACTCCAAAAGGACTGAGCAAATTTCACGATAATTTTTCTGAATTTGACTTATCTAATATAGACGAATTTATTAACTCCGATGAATTTAGACACAATTCCGATTATGACAAATTAAGAGATTATTTTAAATTTTCAGTACTATCATCACATGACCCTGAATTAAGAGGAAACGCTTCATTTGATGATATACATAATGTTTTTAAAAAAATCATTTTAGGGAAAAAACCATCAGAACTAAAAAAACAAAGTTGGCAGTTAGTTAACAAAGGAACCTATGGATGGGGGCAGCTCGCATCAAAAGATTCTGCATGTAATTACTTAAGATATTGGTGGGGAGAACTAACTGACTCACCTTTAACATATACAAAAGCTCAAGGATTAAACCCTGACTTTAATGGAGTTTATAAAGATGAAGCAGATAGAACTGCAACAATTGAAAAACTTATAACTGCTATCGAAGGTGGAAAATCAGCTGTTCTGGAGTTGGGGTCTATAGGTAATTATCCTCCATTTAAATCTGTAGCAGATGCTAAAAAGATGTTTCAAAGAATCCAACTAGGAAAAAAATGGCATGATGACTTCCATGCAAACGATTATGAAACTGATAATAATTTATATGAAATGAAAGAAAACGGGTATGAACCTTTTTCTGATATGAATAAACAGCAAATAAAAGATTTATCTTTAGATGAAAAAAAGAAACATATGAGAGCCTTATACAGAGAAACGTTTGATGATATGAGGAAATTATCAGTTGCTATATTTGCACACACTCATCCTAATCATAAAACAATATCTGTTTGGAGAGGGTCAAAGGGTACAGCCGCTCATGTTGAAGTAGCAGGTGCTACCCCAGGTGCTCCACTATCAACTTCTAGTTATACTAAAAAGAAAGTTGGGGAATTAATGAATGTTGATTTAGATGAATTTCCTAATGAAGGACATCCAGTCAACCTTAATGTTGCAAGTGCTGCGGGAGCCACTTTAGTTCCAAGAAGCACGGATGCTTGGCATGAAGGTGATGGATTATTAATGCATATGAAAGTTGAACCTAGAGATATTATTTTACCTTATCCTTTAGGAGTAGGAAAAGGACATCCTGGTGAAAATGAAATAGGTATTTTAAGAGGAAGTGCGGCTGGAAGACCAGGACACATATGGCATGGTACATCTGGTAATTTCAACAATATTCAACTTAGGGGGAATGGAGGAAATCTGTCTCCTGTATCAGGTGCTGATACATCTGGATATGATGAAGACGATTGGTTCCATCCAAAACATGCAAGTAAATTAACAAGTCTTCATGAATCTTTAGGTGGTTCTAATTCAGGTAGCATAATGAACAGTAAGGATGGTAAGCAGTATTACGTTAAATATGGAAATAAAGAACAAAGTGTGGTTGAAAATTTATCTAATCAACTTTATGAAGCTGCGGGAGTTCCCGTTAATAAATCACAACTTATTAAATATCAAGGAAATACAGCTCATTTAACTCCATATCACAAAACTGCAAAAACGATGACGCTTGAAGAAATGGCTAATCATGATGATATCACAACAGGATTTGTTATGGATGCTTGGTTAGGTAACTGGGATGTGGTTGGTGGTCATTTTGGACCATCTAATATTAGTATGATAGATGGTAAAGCTGTTCGTGTGGATAATGGTGGGGCTTTATATATGAGAGCAAAACAAGGTAAGAAAAATGACTCGGAGTTTTGGGATGCTACTGATGTAGTAACGGAAATTGACAGTATGAGAGGTAAGGGTCCACAAGGACATTTGCCTGGGGAAAATACAACATCTGTGTTTGGTAAGTTGTCTGATGCTCAACTTAAAGCTGGAGTAGATAAATTACAAAAATTGTCAGATTCGAAAATTGTTGGTATTGTAAAAGAAAGTGGAATACCTGACAATTATAAAGACAAGATGATTCACACATTAAAAAAACGAAGAAATGCAATTGTACAACAATTTGAAGGAGGAAAAGTTGAAAAAATGTTTATAGAGAAAGCTAAAAACAATGAAAATGATGACGAACAATTTCCTGAAGTTACAAGTGTTCTGGATGAACCTTATGTAATACTCCATGATTTTGATGACTTTAAATATGGTAGAAAAGAAGAAGAGAAGGAAGAAGAAGACGAAAAATAAGTATAATAATATATGTATACTTATAAATGTACCGTAACTAAAGTTATAGACGGAGATACCATAGATGTTGATATTCAACTAGGCTTTAATGTTATCTTGTACAAACAGAGAGTAAGATTGTATGGAATCGATACTCCAGAATCCAGAACTAGGAATTTGGAAGAAAAAGCAAGGGGGTTACTCTCCAAGCAATATGTACTTGACAACGCCCCCGTAGGTTCCATTATTACACTTGAATCTTTAGGTAAAGGAAAGTTTGGTAGAATATTAGGTAATATTTGGTCAGGTGGTGAAGAAATAAATCCAGACACTAGTATTAATAAAAGAATGTGTCTTGAAGGGTTTGCTGTAGAATATTTTGGTGGTAATAAAGATGAGTTAGAAGCCCAGCATATGGAGAATAAAGAAATTCTAATTTCAAAAGGATTACTGTAAATGCCTGCTATAGCTGAAAAAATTTATGCAAAACTAATTAAAGACCCCGATTTAGATATCCCTACTGGTTTAACTAGAGAAGAAGTTGCACGTACTGAAGCAGACCAAAGAGAAAGACAACATCAAAATAATGCAGTAGCTTTATCTTTGTTTAAAGAAGAATTAGCACATACATATGGAAACTCAATCCAAAAGATACCTTATTATAAAGCATTACCAGAGCATCAAATTTTATATGATAATCTTTCTCCAGAAGCTCAAGAACACATAGATTTATTATATAGTAAATCTAAGCAAAGTAATGTTTTTACCAAGCCCATGAAGAATCTTGTATCCAAAATATTTGAAGAATTATCTAACGAATATCATTCAGAACATGGAAGTACAGGACTTGAACATGGTGGAGAAAAATCTAATAAAAAAGTAAAAGATGCACTTAATAAAGCATGGGATGATGTTAATACCCATGTACTTAAAAATGATGACCACATGCAAGAAATATTAGGGAATCATGATGAGTTGGATTCAGGAACTCTCACACAACTACATGATTTAATTAAAACAATTAATCCTGATACTAAAATGGAAAAACCAAAAACTAAATGGTCTGGTCAGGAAAAAGTTGATTCAAGTGGGGTTAAACAAAAAAAACCTGTTAAAGCAACATTGGGAAAACCTGAAAAAGTTGGTGGTAAAGGTGCAGGTACTTTACAGCAAGATATTAATGCTGCAATGAAAGCTGAAAAAGAACATTACGGTGAGCCAAAGGATAAACAACATAAAGATTTAACCCAAGAAGAAAAAGATAATTTTAGTAGAGCAGATGTTCCCTATCATGTTCAGACAGTAGGGGGAAAATCTCACAAACTAGCTATGCAACATGGCTTGGCAGATGGAAATGGATTGTTAACCGAAAAGGGACACGGGTTAATAGATTGGTTTAAAAAAACTGATGGAGGAGTTAAATATGGAGCTAAGTTATCAACAGGAAGCTTCCAACCCAAATCTATTCAATATACCAAAGAGAAAAAATATGTTTTACCTACAAAAAGTATACAAGCATTAATAGATACTTATGAAACTAAAACGGGGAAACAAGTAAGTGCCTCAGACCACGGTATAAAAGGTGTTCCAATTCCACAAGGTTTACAAACTACACCATCAGAGGCATATGACCTTGAAGCTGAATATGAGTCTATTTCTGACGAAGCAGCTGAACCAAAACCTAAAGCAAAGCCTGCTCCTAAGAAGACTAAGGAAAAATCTTTTGATGAAAAATTAGATGAGAGTGATGAAGCAGATGCTACTCAACAATTAACTGTAGATAATGAAAAACTATTAGACCAAGCAGACCTTTCTGGATTAGTTGATTTTATTCATGAGGATGTAGAAGGACATGGGTTTGATAATCCTTATCATACTAAGGAAGATACACTGAAAAAATTATTACAAAAAAAAGACTTAAAAGAATACTTAGGCAAGATGCATAATAATTTCCAAAAAGACATAAAGCAAAAAGAAGAAAATTATTACAAAAAAGAAGCAAAAGAAAAAGCAGCAAAAGAAAAAGAAACTGCAAAACAACAAGCTCTAGAAGATAAACAAAAACTAAAAGAACAAATGCAGACACAGAAAGAAAAGCAAGCTGAGGCACAAGTAATGCCTGAACATAGTGAAGGAGAAGATGTTAATTTACATGCTGAAGAAATGTTAGCTCACGTTAATAAGTATCAAAAACATTTAAGTGGTGCTCAGAAAAAACAAATGGCTAAAAAAATATCTGATTTATTTGATAAAAACAAAGCTCCAAAATCATTTAAAGGTAAAGCAGCTGATAAAAAAGAAGTAAATAAAAACATAGCGAATATAGGTGGTGTGTCTGCTCTTGGTAGTGATGAGCATATGGAATCTATTCAATTTGATAAAGCACATAAAAAAGACATAGAAGAACATCACGGTAAATTACATTCCAAAGAAGGAGCTGCAAGTAAACAAGCAGCATTTGAAACCGGAGACCATCATGCAACTACTAATTTTGATGAAGATGGTAATGTTACTGGGCACTCAACAAGTAGTCATAATGCTGAAGGAAAAACTACAGCAGGTAAATCAAGTGATGAAGGATATTCTTCAGGTGGACATGATGGTATACATCATTTAAATCACCCTATGAACCCAGCTCAAGAAAATACTTTTAATCAATATAAAGAAGCTATGAAAGCAGGAGATACTGAAGCTGCTGATACACATAAACAAAATTTAATAGATTCTGGTATTCCTGAAAGTTCTTTTGAAACAGAAGATAAGTCAGGATATCCAGACCCTGACGTTGCTAAGAAAAAAATAGCTGAAGGATACGTATTTAACGAAGAAACAAGACATTGGATTCTTAAAGAAAACTTAGATAAACTAGGTGGTATGGGAGCACACGATGCTGAAATCCATTCAAGTACTAGTACAAATGAAGCAGGACAAGCTTTTGCATTAAAGGCAGATGGTACACCACATAAAGGAAACTTTATGGTAAGTCAAGCTGGAGTTCATAAACTAGGTGATGACCATGCGACAAATATATCTAATGTACCAAAAATGGGTGGTATGACTCAGAATCAAACTAAATCTAATGCCATAGGACATGCACTTTCTAATTCAAGTTATGGAAAACTACACAAACCTGGTGATGTTACTAGTATATCAGGTGCTTTACATGAAAGAGGTAGTGTAGGTGCTTTATTTAGTGGAGGTTCGGGTGCATTATTACATGGAACTGGTATAGAACATTCTAAAAATGTAGGGCATAAAAAACCAGCTTATGCAAAAGCACAACAAAAAAAGAAGGCTGAAACAATTGATGCCGCTAAAACAATAGGAAAATATGCAGCATTAGGATACTCACCACAGGTTGCTAAATTTATGGGTAAAGTTGGAAAAAATTTATCAGCAAAAATTAAAAAAATAAAACAAGCTAAAGCTCCCAAACCAAAAATGACCACTGCTGATTTAAAAGCAAGTCAGGCTAAAGTAAAAGCTGCTAAAGCAAAAGTGAAAGCAGGTCAGGCTAAAGCCTTCAAACCAAAAACGACCACTAAGATTTCTGATTTAAAAGCAAGTAAGGCTAAAGTAAAAGATATTAAAGCAAAATTAAAAGCAAGTCAGGCTGACGTAAAAGCTGCAGAAGCAGAAGCTGGTTCAGAGTTTGAAAAATCTTTAGATAAATTAAATAAATTTCTACATAAAACGAAAGTATAATAAATTATGACTACAAAAAACAAAGGAATTGCAAGAAGTGCACCAGCTAGACCCAGACAAGATTCTAAGCTGAATGACTTGCGTTTATATTTCCAAAAACAACAAGATGATAAGTTACCACCAGGTGCTGTTTATAGTTCACAAGCTCCCCCTCCTAAAGGTGTACAAACTAAAATTACAGAAGGTGGTGCCGAATATTGGATACCTGATGGCACTGGTACTACTGCTGATAGTGATAATCCAAATTGGCATGAAGACCATAAATTTAATTATACAAATCGTTCTGGTGCTGCAAAAGACCATGATGGACCTGGTTGGTCACATAATGTTTCATTTAAAGAAGCTTTACCTAACGGAAAAGTTCCAAAAAATATAATTGATGAGAATCTTTCTAATCTAGTTCGTGATATGAAAGGACATGGGCCATTAGTAGGAGAAAGTGAAGAAGAATGGAAAGAAGGAGTTACTGTCCCGGTAGAAATTGAACCAAATGAATTCCAACTAGAAGGACTACCAGCTTTAACTCGTTTAAAAATACCTGTAAGTCCAGGACCTAAAGGTCGGGTTCCTGCAATAAAATATTCTCAAGTGTTTAATATAACTGGTGGTGGTGAATCACGGGCTGCTATTGTTTGTGAATATAATTATAATCCAGGTACATCAAACCCAGTTAAAGCAAGACAAGCGTTTTATAGACGAACAGGTACTGGTGGTGATGAAGGAACTTCTGGTAAAGGAGATTGGGTGCCTTTTGATGGAATTACAACTGATAATGGATGGGTTAATAAAGATAGATTTGCTCATGATAAAAAGGGAACTAGATTACCTGAACATGTGCAAAGATATGGAAATGAATTAAATAAAATTGTGGGTCATACTTTAAAAGAACTGCCTCACAATACAAAGATGTACGATAACCCCGACTCTCATAAATGGCAACCTTTAGATGCACACGAAGTAAACAAATTGATTGGCAGTAAATATGCTTTATCTAACAACCTTGACCCTGAAAGTAAAGAATATAAAGATGTGTGGAGCTCTCATTCCGAAAACACTCAAAGACACCTTGCTTCAAGAAATTATCATACAGATACTAGACATTCTGAGACTAGGCAAAAAAAGATTTTAAAAGATATTTATAGTGAATATTCAAAAACTCCTGAGTCTCAACATAAAGCTATAAAAAAAAGAACAGGTTTATCTTTTGAAGATGCAAAAAAATTTGAAGAAGATGATTCCACCAGTCTTTCAGACGAAGCAAAATCTAAAATACCTACTTTTTCATGGGCTAAAGCAAAAAAATCTGGAGCTGTATCAAGATTTATGGAATCACTTACTAGGAAATCAATGGATGAGATGGGTGACCAAGACGAAAAAGATTTTAATAAAGCTGTGCAAATTGCAATGGCTAGAAAGTCACAACAACAAAAAGATATGACGCAAATCGGTGGTCAAGATATTTTAAAAGACGCAATTCGTAAAGCACCAAAGCTAGGACCTTGGGCTGCGTTTATTGCAGGTCTTGCTATTAGTGATGACTTAGTTAGAGCTGCTGGAGAAATGACTCCTAATCAACAAAGAGAATGGGAACGAACTATTAGAAGGCAAATGCGAAGAAAAAGCCTTGATAAAGATTTATTAAGTGCTCTTAAAACATATATGAAAGATGACAATGATACTTATGTCAGAAGAACACCCGTAAAAAATGGGGTAAAATTAGAAAAGAAGTTAACTGTACCTCCATTTCAAGGAGCTCAGTGGGACCCTTCTATTCACCGTTGGGTAAAAGGTGGAGAAGTTGGAAATAGTGTTGTTAACAGGGGTGGTAAAAAAAGAATTAGGGGAACTGGAGCTGGAGCACATCAAAGAAGTGTTGGAGGACATGGAAAAGGTGGGGCAAGAGTAAGTAGGAAACCTATACAGCAGAGAAAAAAAACAGCACCTGCTAAAGGTGTAAGACGTAGTGCAGCGGTTGCTAAATTTGTAACGGCTGTAAAACGAAAGAAAAAAAGGAGTTAAAATGGCAGAGAAAAAATCTACCAAAAAAACGACAGCAAAGAAACCTAAATATGTTACTTTAGAACCCGTAAAGGAAGAAGCAGAAGTAAAAGTAAAAAAAGAAGTAGTAAAAAAAATTGCTACTCAAGATATACGAACACCAATGGTACCTCAAAGAACTGAAGTAATAATTGTTGTTCAAGCTAGATTTTCTAAAACTAATTTAGATGAAATAGCAGCAACTTATGCTCATTCAGAAAGAACTGGGGAACTATATATTAAAGATGGTCAAAATAGTGCGTATGGTGCTGATATTGAAAATATTTTTAATTGTGGTTTAGTAATAGAAAATGAAAAAACAGGAACAAAAAAAGTTATTTCTAAAACTGAAAACCCATTACTATGGCTTACTAGTCTACATGAAGGTAGTATGGGTCGACCTTATAAAGCGTTAGAAGCTACAACTCACGATGAAACTTAATCATTTTTTTGAAAAACAAAATAAACCAATTAAGAAAAAAACATCATTTACTTTAAACAATGCTGCGAAAGAAGAAAAGTTACAAAATAAAATTAATTTATTAACTCAAGAACTAGAACGCAAAAAAAATGTTGATAATAAAAATGATGAGTTAAAACAAAAAGCAGACCATGCTTTTAAAGAACAGAAAAAAGCTTTAAATTTAGTAGCTGATTTAGAAGAGTATAAAGATAAAAGTGAATTAGAATTTGAAGATATAAGACCTAAAGCTCAGTTATTACCTCAAGTTCAAAGAACATTGCTGGAAACTGAAGAAAGAGCCTTGGCTGCAGTAAAAGATTTAAATGAAATTAAATTAGCAAAAAAGACTCAAGAAAAAAATATTGAATTTTTAAGTAAAGAAAGAGTGGATTTCCAACGTGATTACTTAAATGAAGTTAAAAAAACTAAGACTACACTAGAAGAATTACATAAAACTCAAGATACTTTGACAGATTTTCAAAAAAAGTATGTTCAATTAGAAAGTTTTGTGGATAAGTTAAGTAAAATAAATATAGAACAGAAAAAAACTCTGGAACAACTAGAAATCGAAACTTCTTATTATGAGCAAGAAGCTACTGGGGCAAAAGAGTATATGGCTCAGTTAGAATCTAGAAGAGATGAAGTTTTAGATTTATTAAATATTGTAAATGCTAAAGGCTCTAAACAAGATTCTAAAGAAAAGTTTTTATCTAATCAGGTAACTAAAGCAGAAGCAAAAATTGTAATACTTGAAAAAGAGTATAACAATTTAAAACAAGAAGCCGAGTATGTTGCTTCTTTAGCTAGAACTTATAAGTTAGAGTTAGATAAACCTAGATATGAATCCTTGTCGAGTATATCTAGAAAAGAAGGGTTTACAATTCCTGGGATTGCATCAGCAAAGAATTATACTAAATTACACCTAGGAAACGCTAAACCAACATTATTAAAGTTTAAATAAGGAGAAAATTGTGGCAAAACTATTTAGACAAGAAATAGAATTATTACAAAACTATGGAAAGCATAAAACCTTTACGCATACTACTACAGGTAGTTCAGCAGAGACTGCTTTAGATATTGCAGGTAACTTTGAAGAAGTTAATAAAATATCTTTTGTGGTTGAGCTAGGAGATGCGTATGTAGCATTTGATGAAACTGCTGCAACTTCTAACATGTTAATACCACAGAACGAAGGATACTTTGATGAAGGAATCTATATTGCTACTTCAATAAGCATTATTCGAGTTTCTGCTAACGTTAGAATTAGAGGTATTTGCTGGGGGAGATAAACCTAAATGCCTAAACGAAGAGGGATGACTGGTGGACTCGCTAGGGGTTCACTATTTGATACTAATATAAAAGCAACTCAGATAGATGCTGATATTTTTTCAGACCAAACCGAATTAGATTCACCTGCTGATGGTGATAGGGTAATGGTTGTAGATGTATCCGAAACTCCTGACCAAATTAAATTTATTACACGAAGTGATTTTATTGGTGAAGGTCTTGTTACCATTACGAATAACACCGATAATTATGTACTAACAGCAACAGGTTCTGCTGTAAATGGAGAATCCAATCTAACTTTTGATGGAACTATATTAACTATTGAAGGTGGGGAAGTTAATATTGATGTTTCTTCTGGAGACCCACATCTTTCTTTTCAAATAAGTAACACCGATAAATTTACTATTGGTGTAGATGATTCTGATAGCGATAAACTTAAAATAGATACAGGTGGAACTGTAGGTGGTGCTACAAAATTTACTATGGATTCAAGTGGTAATGTTGATATTGCTGGAGATTTAACAGTTTCTGGTGATGACCTCTATATGTCAACAAACACAGATGGATATGTATTAATAGCAGACGGAACCAACTTTAATCCTGTTGCAATTAGTGGTGATATAGCCATAACTAATGCAGGTGTTACTTCAATAGCATCGGGTTCAATTATAAATACAGATGTGAAATCAGATGCAGCAATAGCTATGTCTAAGACTGCTTTATCAGCAGGTACGGGTTTAACATTATCCACCGATACACTTAGCGTAGATGCCGCTCAGTCAGGTGTAACATCTTTAGGAACACTAACAGGTTTAACTTTAGATGGTGATAAAAACGTAACTCCTGGTGATGGAGCAATGATACACCTTGATACAACAACTATTACAGATAATGCCACATCTGGTTCAGGGACAGCAACAAAATATACTCATGTTAACCTTGAAGCTCCAACATTAGCGGCTACAAATGCATCAGTAACTACAAGTGATGCCGCTACTTTATATATTAATAATGCTGCTACAGCAGGAACAAATCAAACTATAACTAGAAATTATGCTCTATGGGTGGATGCAGGAAATGTAAGATTTGATGGCTCCATTTATAGTGGTACTACAGAAGCTATAAATTCTTCAGGATTAGTAACTGTAACTAATCAATCTAACATCGCAGGTGTTGGAACAATTACTTCAGGCACATGGCAAGGTACAGACGTAGGTGTTGCACATGGAGGT
>Ga0209128_1001810_pt1 | contig 14279 bp, 7 predicted proteins | sample ETNvirnome_6_100_FD_184072 | JGI IMG/M metagenome (GOLD analysis project Ga0209128, IMG submission 184072) | Marine viral communities from the Pacific Ocean - ETNP_6_100 (SPAdes) (version 2) | ecosystem: Environmental > Aquatic > Marine > Oceanic | place: Pacific Ocean | collected 2013-06-19 | reverse complement strand
CCCGGCTATACATATTTTTAAACTATGTGTATCAGTTTCATATGCATAATCACCGGTAACTACAGGAGCCAGAGAAGTTAAATCTGCAGCTCTACCTTTATATCTGTTACCAGCTACTATACCTCCTGGTGTAGTACTATTACCGATATACAATCTTTCAGTATCAGTTGTAAAACCAAGTTCTCCACTCTCTAATGTTATCTGTTTTCTATCCGAATCAGTACCTCTCCTAACAAGGAGCTTTAAAAGAGTGTTTTCTAAAATTTCTATTGCCATTGTCTTTAATATTTAATTACCAACCATATACAGGGATTGCAAATCTATCAAATATTTCACTACTGTCTGTATTTCTTACGTCACCAGATAAAGCAAAGGTAATAAATCCTGCTGAACTTAATTGAATGTTATCTCCGTTAGAATTTAAACCTTCGTAGATTTGCTGATCATAATCAGTGCGCTTATAACCAATAGTTTTTTGATTTGGCGCGCCGTTAAATATACTATTCAGTGAAGCCTTTTTATACTTAATAATAAAGTTAACACCAACAGCGCTTAAGCTGCCATTTGCGGAGCCTCCCGGGAAATCTTTATTACCAAGCGGAACATTAGCGCCAGTTAAGTATAATGTATTAGAACCTGGTGCAGAGGCATTATTACCGTATAATAATACGTCACCTCCGGATAAATTCGGAACTCTAAATAAAGAGCCACCCGGGTCAGACATATCTCCCGCAGTGTTCCAGTTATTACCAATAACACTATATAACGCGGCGTACTCAGTATCAGTAGACTCATATGCGTTACCATCACATAATAAATAACCCGCGGGTATTGTGTCAAATGCTCGAGCATGCGGTAAAATGGTACCTATAGGAACATTATCTTGTGCACCACCAGATAAGCTGGTTGCAGTAATTACATCAAATATAGAAGACTGTATGCTTTTAACTAACCCAGATTGGACACCATAAAACGGAAACTCTTGTGCAGAAGACGTAGCACCATAGAGTGATATTTGACCGTTAGAATCTAAAGAAAATGAATCAGAATTAACACTTCGTAAATCTGCTTGCAGTCGTCCAGTTATACCATTAACACCTAACCCACTATTTGCTAATAGATGTCCGCGTTGACCTGCCCAGCTAGATACAGGAATAGTCTGCGTACCTAGTGATTTAAATTCTAATTGATTTTCTACATTAAATCCAAATTGATCTGGGTTAATGCTAAGTCTTATCTTAGCATTATTTCCTCCAACCAAACCAGAAGAGAGAGTTGCAGAAGCAATTTCTCTTTCCGTAATAGATTGTGCAACCGGGGAAATCTTTGAATTAGACAATTCTAAATAAGTCGTGTTTATATTAACAGATGCTATACCCCCTGCACTAGATAGAAGACCAGTACCGTAAAATGCTGGCTTTAAATATTGTGCGTCGAATCCGGAATCTGCTACACTAGCAGCGTATTTCCTAACTGTTAACTTATTATTTGTGTCAAACTCTATTAAGGTGTCGTCAGCTACTGGGCCAATGTAACCATACCCAGACAAAGTATCATTGTAATTAGTTGAAGTTAAGATGTATAAGAGACTATTTGCGTAACCGATATCACCTAATTGTAATCCAGGGGAAGAATCCGGCCCCAAACTAGCTTCTGCTGTATATGGTCCTATACTTTTATTTCCAATTACATTACCACCGTATGTTGCCCCGTCTCCAACAAATAAGCGTTTAGTATCAAGAGTGTATCCAACCTCTCCTTGATCTAAAACAATAGATTCACGTTGGGCATTGGACCCTCTTCTTACTTTTAATTTAACTATCGTAATATTTGCCATGATTTTTTTATGCTATTCTTTTCCATACGTATACACCATAAGAAGGTAATATATTATTATGAGGTGCATCTAATCCAACAGCTTCTGTAATTCGTGTATTATTAGTCCCCTCTTGTGTATTTAATACTGCAGTAGGCCCTGTTATAGTAGGCACGTTACTATTGTCTGTATAATATTGTCCTGCTGTAGCATCACCTATATCTACCGCACCTAATTCTTTTGCATGTTCGTATGGGGACTTTGCTGACATTATGTGCCTCTGCGGCCGAAAATCCAGCCATGGATTGAGTAAAACAAGTACGTCAGCAACAAATCTTGTCTCGCCATTCCATATACCTATCATCTCTTTAAACTGATATTGCTCAGCAAAATCACCAACCGTATAAAGAGCTCTTTTTTCTGCTGACATAACACCCTCTGCTGCACTTCCTCTCAAAAATTCAAAATCTAAAGCATATAACCACGGAGAGTTTTCTCTTTCATCTACCGGTTGCCGATTAAGATGCGGAAAAGGCTCGAGCATGCCGGAAGAGGTTACGCTATGATACCGATTACTTGAGTATACATTTAAATGTCGCCCTAACTCAAACCTAGCTTGTACTTGTTCAGTAAAACTAAGTGTTGAGTTTTGTGTGCCAACTCTGCTTGTTTGTGAGGACGTCGCTGTCCCGGCTGGATTAGGAATTTGTACGTCAACAGCTCCTATGTCAACATCATGAGTATGGGCTGGTAGTTGATTAGCAGTAAGACCAACTTCATAGAACCCCTGTATGTCTCCAGAACCTCCACGTAACCCAGCAGCCTCTTCTTCTTCACCACCGGGGCAAAATTCTCGTTCTGTGCCGTTTTTATCGACGTGGAGTCCCGTACCTACTAAAAATCTACCTTTAGCTACCTGTATCCATGATGTACCGGCGATCCGGTCTGTTGGGTTATTGTCGTCAAATGTTAACTGCAAACAGCCAATCGGAAAAAAGCAATCTAACCACTGTAGAGGCTCTCTTGTTTCAAACCCTTTTGGGTATATGTAGTTATTAACTATAACTCTCTCACCGCTCAATGCTAGCCCCGTGGAATTACCATCACCATCAAAAATATTATTTATCGGACCATTCGGACCTAAGTTCGCTCCACTCAAATGAAGAAGCGAAGTATACAAATCAGATATAAATTGATTCTCTAGGCTTTCTGGCATACTATTATTTATGTAATAATCTAGAAATACTATCTATCTACTCCTTCTTTCCGTATACTAGTCCTCCGGAGACTGTATAGTTATGACCGTCAATGGCGGTAATTGCGTTTCCACCGGCACCACCCATCGGATACCCCGGTTGACTCAAGCGATCGTTCCTGGTCATATCCCCACCGTTGGCTCCCCAACCACCACCACCAGCAGCAATTCCATGGTCCTTCCTATCATTCACACTTTGACCGCTATTACCTCCGGACCCACCGGCACCTCCGGTCACGTTGATCGTGTGCTTCGTCCATCGTTCCCGCCGCGGGAGGTGGAGGATTCCCCCGCCCACTCCGCCTTCTGCATCGCTAGTTAGTATCCGACCTCCGCCGCCACCACCACCGTGCGGATCATTACCAGGCCTGCTCCACCCACCGGATCCGCCACCGCCAGCTTCTCCACCGTCGCCGCCTAAGGTACCCCCGCGGTCAGTTGGTCCGTTGTTTCGCCAACCACTGCCATTACCGCCTCTTTGCCCGGGAGCGCCACCAACACCTCCGGTCTCGACTATGCGAACGTCACCATAAGAATCTCCCATTCCACCATTACCTCCACCGGCACCTCCACCACCGCCTCCAAAGTTTCCATCACCGCCACCAGCGCCGCCACCGCCGCCTCCCCCAATAGCACCCTCATCATTGGTTATTGTTATTACTGACGTAGTGGTTATTTGTATTGCATCCCCACCGGGCCAACCATTTAAATAGTTTGTTAGTCCTACGGATGCCTGAGTCGGGTCCCTGTCTGATAGCGGTGGCTGCGGACCACCGGGCCATGGGGGCCCAGCCCCCCACCGGACTGCTGCGCGTGAACCACCATCACCACCACGCCCCATTATATACCCATTGTTTATAAGGGTCAATCCTCCGGGGAAATCATCAATCCTTAATGCTGGTGTGTTAATACTATCCGACCATATGTAAATACCATTATTTACAGTTATGGTAGCAGGTGATGTTCCGTTCCATCCACGTTCTAGAGCCCATGCGCTTAAATTAAGTTCTTTTCTATTTACTGTTATTGTCCCACGCCACATCGTTTCTGGTGTCTCCGGCTCTACCGGCTCTTCAGGATCCTCCGGCTCTACCGGCTCTTCAGGATCCTCCGATCGCACCGGTGGTAGAGGTATTATGTAGTCTAAAGGAACACGGCGCCACACATAAATACCGTAATTAGGTAATATATTATTATGACAGTCTGTGGCTCCTGTAGTTGTAGTAATTCTATTTACACCGTTTCCAGGTATTTGCTCCTCGGTGGTAAGACCGCTATATATACCAGTAACCACTTCAGCATCTAATTCTCTTAAAAGATTTACACCTTCTAAGGCGATTGCTGCTTCATCCTCACCTAGTACATCAACAATAATATTTCTAGCTCTTATAATATTTTGGGCCTCAAATTGACCAGGATGAACTCTATCATTATCTCTAGGATCATAATCACTACCTCTTAAAACAACCGTAGAACCGTCCTGAACTGTATATGGAACGTCGACCGGTCGAGGACTATTACCGACATAGACCAACGCATCTCCTTCTCCTAATAATCCACCCCATCCCGGCCCGGCAACAACACTTCCACCCCAACCAGCTAAAGAATAATTACCCAGCTTTGGATTAAAATCAGAATCAGTATATCTATAACCATCTGCATGTCTTTGTTCAATTAACCATGTTCTATAGTTATCTTGACCACCATAAGAGGTATTATTTTGAAATGCTTCTATTCTATCTTGTTCTAGAAAATATGGAGCATTTAATAATAATTGCCGCCCATGAGTTCTTTGTGTATTGCTTTCCTGTATTAAACCTTGAGGGTTAACAGTGTCACCGAAGTAAAAGCAAAATGTTGTACTTGTATTAAAGCTACCTGTTGTAGTAAGCCCTGAATTAACATCATGTGTATGAGCAGGTAATTCATCTTGATTTAAGCGTAAACAATACTCTCCTGCAAGATCACCTGAATCTACGCCGCCATCGCCCGGAGAAAAATTATAAGAAGCTGGTGGGTCGTTTTGATCAGTTCCCGTGCCTACTCCGACTAAAAATTTACCTCCAGCTTCTTGTGCCCACTTGGTACCAGCAATTCTATTGCTAGGATTATCATTAGTGGCAGTTAACATTATACTATTAATAGGAAAGAAGGCATCCAACCATTCCATAGTACCATTAATTGGGTCATATGTGGTCCCTGTGTCCCAACCAACCGGCTCAATATACCTGTTTATTATTACCCTATCACCAGCTGCACTTAATGATAACCCGGTAAGTCTTCCATCACCAGTATACACATCATTTTTAGGCAGGGCGGTAAGATCCGCACCACTTACGTGTAATAACGAAGTATAATAATCAGCTATACGTAGCCCCTTTAAACTCTCTCCGATATTTTCTGGTGTAATAGGTGGTGTTATTGGCTCGCCCATAATTTTATTTAATAGTTATCTCCCCGTGGGGCTGCCTCTTCCCCGGCTAGCTTTGAGGACTCTCCCGATAGCAGCGCGCCCTCTTCAGACGTAATAGTGTTAATTATTGCTACTTGAAGTTCATAAATTGCGTTAAAAACCCTAGAGATAGAATCATATGTTACTTCCTCGTTTTCATGAAATTCAAAATTTCTAAAGTTAACTTCCATTCCTTCATAAGACACATATCTACGTAAAACAGGGATACCATCTACAATTTCTTTCATAGGTATAATACTAGCATTTAAATATATACTAACAGTATCTTTAATAATATTTTGAAGTTCACTATTTAACGAAATACCTAAACTTGATTCACAACTAGTAATATTTTCATATAAATTTGGTAAATTTAGAGGTATATAGTTTTTATATTGAAGCTTCATGTCTTTGAATAGATACATGCGCCCTATATTATGCATTAAATAAAATAAGTCAGAATTATTCTTTGTGACGAGAAGATTTATATTGTTAAAATAGTTAGATTTTAATAAGTTAGAATTAAATTTCTTTTGTATTAAATTAAATCTTTCTCGTGTGTCATCAAAATACATATTTTTAAGATATAATAAATTATCTATTGACGGTATACCAGCCACTTCAGTTGGGTTAGAAATAAATCTTGTTGATATGGCCCCTTTATCATTTATGGTAAAAATATTAGAGTCACTCCCGGAAAAATATACCCTAACTTCATTTTTTGTATTATAGTCGTAGTGTGGGTTATAACGATTTAATCTCTTAGGATTAGTTAGTGTGTAATTGGTTTCTATTGCGTCAATATCGACATGGTACACATTATAATAAAGACTGTCATCCTCGGTGTTAGTTATTATTAAAATACTATCATCTGTATCTCGTATATCGAAAGCTAAAATTGTCTCATTCTCATTTGCATCAGAACTATCATTGGGGGAAATAGTACTTATATGCCTGAGTGAGTATTTATCATGAAGCTGTATTAGAGGCTTCGTTCTCCTGACAAACTCGGTGCCATCCGATGGTGTCGCGGATCTATACCCTAATAAATTGTTTCCAATTTCAACTGTATCATCCAGAGGGTTAAATGTCAAAGAAATCTTATCTACCAATTTGAAAACTCTGCACGGGTTGATAAAGCTATTATCGTAAAGATTTAATTCTTTACCATTCAAGCTATATAATACATCAGTATTGTTATCATATGTAAATTTACTATTACCTTCAAACGGATCGTCGTGTATCTTAACTAGCCCGCCGTTGTGGACAAAACTACCAGAGAAGGTATAAGAATTTGTTGATGTTGTAATAAAATAAAAATATGATTCATCATCATATACAAATAAATTACTATCTACCGTGTCGTCGAGTACCTCAACATCCGGAATTTTGTCAACACCGCTAAATGGATCTATTTGAATTGGGAAGATATTATCTTTTGCAAGAGATAAATCATCATTTCTTAGATCTGTTGAACTACTTGATGCTCCTAAAAAGTAACTACTACCGCCTTTAGTAGTATTAGCAAAATTTAAAATATCAGTATTTGAGACTAGATTTAAAGCATATAAGTGTAAATTATTTAAATTTAATAGTTGTAAATTTGTATCAACAAATGTTTGGTCTATAATGTTTCTCGGTGATATTGAAGGCTGTTTTATAATTCCCCTATCTACAGGTGATGTTGTTCTGTCAAATTCAAAGTTGTTTAAAAAGGCATTAGCTAAAAAAGTGTTACTAGAACTAAGAACCCTTGAAGAAGAAGTTAGAGACTTACCCGTATATGCAACACCGTCAACAACGTTGAACAACCCTGTGTAATTGTCTCCACTTAACGTAAAGGTACTACCGGTAGTATATTTAAAATAACCTATCATTTGTAATTTATAATGTTTATATCGTTAATAACTGTTGATCTAGGTAAGGAATTAGCAATATTACTCTTTATAATACCTCGAATTTCATCGTTAATACTATCATCTTTAATATTTAAATTCTTAATGTTAATATCAACTACATTACTCTTATTCTTTAAATTAGTATTGATAGAATTAACAGTAGTAATAGTATCAGTTAAATTTCTCATGCCACAAGGAAGTGAAATAGACATGTCTTGAATATTATCGATATTTGTGCTGAATATAACAGCTAATTCTTGATACTTTTCTAAAGGCTCTAGAGTTAAATACACGTCATTAATAAAGTCTTGTTTAGTAGCTTCGTTGTATAAGATTTCAATAGACTCTACCGGTAGATCAGATCGTTGAAGAGGTATTTCTGATACAAAGATATCACCAAACAAAATTCTCTTTGTAAGCAACTGATATGCTCCCACCTCGAAGGTATAAATGACATTGGAGTTTAGATATAAATTACATACACCGTTTATAGCATTAAATGATAAAAATATGTTAGTCTTTTCAAATTTATCAATTTTAAATTTATGCTTAAATGTATTTAGCCGAAGCCTTTCACTTATGGTAGCTCCCGTTGTACTATTATCGAATAAGGCAAACTGAAATGTCACCTCATTGTCACGTATGATAAAACTTAACCCTCCGTTAATGTCATTACTACCAGATTCAACTACAAAGTTACCGGCATCGTTTTGTACCGTAAACCCTAAACCAAACCCACCATTGTTGTTAATTGTTTTAAAGTAATTATTAACCTTCCCGTTAATTTGTGCTGTGTCACAGAAATTAGTTGGTGATTTTTTAATAAAATCATCTTCCGAAATTCTTACATATTTGTATCGCTTCTTAGGTTCAAATACTAGATCACTTTTTTTATCTAAATATAGTTTTTTAGTAACTGATGATTTTAAAGTAGAGTTTGTTGTAATAAGATTTTCTACTGCTTGCGCGTACGTTGTATTATAAGCCGGGTTCGCTGCTAAAGCTGTTTCTTTAGATACTAAATCCGGGTAGTAATATCTATCAACCCAAATACCTTCTTGGCCTATAGCGCCGGATAACCACGTGCAAAGATAAGTAACATTTTCATCATATACTGAATTATCATCCAGCCTATACACTCGGTCAGCAAGGTCTGGCCGCTTAAATGAAAACGCCCCGCTTTTAGTAAACTTTGTGTCGTTGATATTAATCTTATTAAACGGTGCCATCGACGACGGGGTAGTAAAATATGTTGTCCCTGGTTTTATATTAATATCAACATTATTATATACAAAATTAAGCGCTAGTGTTTCATTTTGCTCACTATCTATGTCAGAAAATATTGAAGTATATCTTCTTAAATCTTGTCCGTATATTGTAGTTTCAGAAGTAGAAAGTAAATTATTAGAAGATGTAAATTGCTCCTGTGTGTTAACAATATTTTTCAAGTTATAAAAATTAAAATTTTGATCTACTTTGTTACTCGAGCTATAAAAAAGATAATTAGAAGGTAAGTTGAAATCGCTTTTTGCTCTATCTATATTACCACTATTATCATAGGTAATGAAAGACGCGTTATACGGTGATGGTATAGTGAGATTTAGTTCTTGGTTTATCTTTATACTAGCATCTGCAATAAAAAACTGATTTGATTTAGAGTCTGTTGTAATTTTATTTGCGTATATTATACCGCTGTTGTTAAGCAAAATGTACTTGGTACTTCCCTTACTTGAATACAAATTGATAAAACTTTCTGTTTCATATTTTAATAGGTTATATTCTAAATTAAAACCTTCTAGAGGGAGTTTGTTTTCAGCAACAAATATTGTTTTACGTTTATTGTCCACTTCGTCGTCATCCATTACGACGAGATAGTATCTAATATTATTGCTAGCACTTATGGTGCTAACTCTGCACGTGAAATCATCAATAAATGCAATTTCAAAATTACTCGCATCAGATAATATATCGGTAAATGTCGTGGTGCCGTAATAGTCTGCATTATAAATGTTATTTGTATATTTAAAGCTCGATAGAGCTGCTGGCTTAAACAGTAAATAGTTGTCACCTGATGTTGTAAAATTGAGCGTTGTGAAATACGAGTCAGGCTTTATGTTAACTTCTGTATGTGTAGTAATATCATCTAGTAGAACTCGATTAGTAAGATAGAAGTTGGTAAAGTTGAGATTTTTAAAATCTTGAACACCAGAAAGAGCAGTAACAAAATTTAAAACATAGTTACCATTAAAAGTTTGTGCATATTGGTCTAGATTAAGATCCGTTGGGCATATTGTTACCTCAACAGAACTTAAAGCACTTAGACTCGATTTAACTAAACAACCCATTTTATATATTTATATCTATTTTTCCTTATAAGATTTGTTATCGAGTTGAACAATATAGTTATTCTTTTGTGTTAAAAAAGATACCCGTGAGGTATTGTTCTCATCGTTTATTAAATCTAAACCAACTATTTCCATATCTTCAATACTCTCGTAATAGCTTTCAGAGTTGATAACTACAGGCGCGCTTAACCGTGTTGTTTCACCTGTGACATATCCTACATTCATTTTAAACGTTAAATTTTTCTTTAATGCATAGCTTGAAGGGAAATAATCATGTTTATATATATTAGTTAATGTAACTGGAGCAGTACCTTTTTGTACTTCGGGGTAAATTGACTGTGTTCTATAATCTCTATAAATTAATATATCAGGTTCGAGTATTTGCGACTTATCACCCCAATCTATACTAACGTAATTAGGAAATATATCAGAAAACACGTTGGATATATCTAATGTCACGCGTGTAGCGTTATATAAATATAGAGTTCCGAGAACTATCTCGTCATTCATTTGAATCTTAGTAGTAGATATATTAAATGTGTAGGTGTTCATAGTATAAGTGCGGCAGCTGATACCTTAGTTGAGAGAGATGAAAGCACGGGGGTGTGAGCGAACTCTGGAATTTGGTATGTTGCCGTTATGGAAGGGACCTGTGAAGATAGCATAAAATTTAAATTGGTTAAATCTGCTGCTCCTGATAACGGCGAACCTGATAAATGGTTATTAGCAAATGTATAAGTAAATCTGCTGTTGTTACTAGTAAATGCTGTTGTATCTAAGAATTTTATGCTATTCGTATACTCAAATAAGTAATTTAAAAATAGCGGTCCTTTATTTAAATCTTTTATTAATACACCTAAATTAAATTGCTCATTATCACTACTATATGTAAGAAACGGCTTACTGCTTTCTATGTATACAGATAATGGAACCGGATCTGATAAGTCAAAATAACATGAAGAAGAAATAGCGGGATTCCCGGTTGTTGGAAATACTACTTCCGTTTTATCCTTATTAAAATCATATTTGTATATTTTTGGATATATTCTACTATCTTTTAACGATAGTTGCTCATTAACCAACCGGCAAAAGAATACATCATTCCCAACCCTTAACCGGTTACTTATCTTATCAAAAAAGCTAGTATTTATAGTTATATAGTTAGTAAACGTTATTGGAGAAATAAAGACGCTGTCCTCGTACTTTGTTTTTTCTGTAATTAAAAAGGAGCTAGTTTCAATGAATAATGTGCTATATAATAAATCAAATTCTTTAATTGCTGTGGATAACTGTTCACATACAGTTGTATTATACTTACTTGATAAATAAGTTATTGCATCTGTTAGTTGCTTAACAGCCGGTTTATCAGGTACTAGGTTAATATTTTTTACATATATCTTCCCGGTATGATTGTGTCTATTAAATAATCTCTCACTTGCTGTTTGAACAGTTGTAAATGTAGTTGTATCGTATACTTCATTCCTATAATCAAACCCTTCTTCAGCTTGTGTGTAGTTAAATATTATATTATCGGTAAATAATCCACCCTCATAGTTTTTCACTTCGTTGCTTCCAGAGAGGCGTACATTGACTGAAAAATCTCCAGATAAAGCTGTGGTCCATGCATTATGTGGATCACATAAGCCTCTAAAAACAGTAGTACCTTCCCAAAATGCACCGCCAGCGTCTACAAGATCTGAATAGTAAAATTGTAGTGAGCTATCCTTGTATGCACTTAAACCTGACACCAATAAAACACCTGCGGATGTCGAGCTTGTAGGGTCTGTTAATGTTTCCGTATCAGAAAACATAAAATAAGCTCCATCTTTCACATCAGCATCAATTGTTAATGTTTGAGGCCGGCCGTAATCTACTTCTAACCAGCTAGCTGGTTGCTTGAGCTTTTGATAAGGATTAAAATATCTAAAAAAGATGTGATAAGCAGACGTAGGTAAAGTAGTTAGGTCGTTAGTAAATGACGAGAGACCAGATCTTTTTGTTTCAGAATAGGTCGACCCGTCTACTGTAGCATAATTAAAGTTATACCCTTCGCCGAATAAATCATCGTAATATTCATATCCATTGAACACCAAGCTTTTTATGGTATCCGGGGGTTCAGATACTATGTTACTCCTGTAGTAATTGTTGTCTTTAACAAGACCAAATATGTTACCAAATAAATCTTTTTTACTATCATCAATATAACCATCGTTATATAGATAAGATAAGTCAGTATTTAAATTTCTATCTTCAGCAATTTCAGAATTATATCCAAGGAACGAAGTGCTTTCCTTATCAACATTAGGTTGATTTATTGCAATACCCTTGCTTCTGTTATTTACAGCTCTCGACGTGTCAACGATAAATGTCAATACACCTTCATTATTAGTATACAGATTTGGGTCTGGGAATATATAAAGTTGGTTGGGCGGGTATGTATTTTTAGTAAAAAAGTCTACTCGCTTACCTTGTATTACTACCACGCTTGAATTTTGCGGTCTAAAAAATCCTAAATCCCTCTCACTTATAATATCATCTGAAAACACTGCCGCGGTTGAAGGGTGTTTCTGATTTAAGAAATTAGCATATGGTTTATCTGCTTCAAACAATACGCCTATTTCAGGGGTACCAGAAGCATCAGTAGTTAGATAATAGAAATCAGCTCCTATAAATTTTTTAGTTAATTCTCTTTTATTTTCAAATAATTGGCTTGCTTCTTTAAGTTGTCGTAAGTCGACACTAACTCTTGCGAAAGTTTCTGCGATTAATATGTTATCATTGTTTAGAAAAATATTAACAGCTTGTGAACTATTTAGATCATTATACCCAATAGCACTCTTTCCATACTCTTTTGCAGAGGGCTCACTATTAAAATATTGTGTAAAGTTATCAAAATACTCTGTTAAAGAAATAGATAAATTCTTTTTTACTGTAGCGATATTATAGTCTAACGCAGCAGTATCTCGATTTTCTAGATAATCGATAATTATGTCTTTTGCTGCTTGTTCTATTCCTAAATTACTACCTTTAACTTTTGATTTAGTAACAGAATAGTGTAATAACTCACGCTTTTTCTTATAATAGCTAACTACATCTCTAATCTTTTTACTATAAAAAGACATAGCAATTTGAAGATCGTAAGCGTCATTAAAATCTAACTGTGTAAGAAAACGCTGCTCTGCCCTTGTTGAGAAGTTAAGAGCAATATCTTTAAGAAAATCTTTATACAGGTCTATTATACTAGTAGTATTTGTTTCTTCTTTATTTGTTGTTTTTTGGTTCCATCGATTGAGATATTTATTATAAAACCCCGCGAGTGTATCTGGGTCATAATCCTCTGAAACTGATTTAATAAAATCTAAAAAGGTAAATGGTGCAAATTTATCTAAAGCGTCCCTTTCATTAACATTTAGGTTAGTGATAGAAAGCGGTATTTTTGGAAACCCTGTTACAATGTTATCCATTAAACATATTTATCCTTAAAACAAGGATAGACTACTAAATAACGAATTTCGAATTAATATATCGAAGATGTTTTCATCACCCTCAAGCGCGCTCAGAGGCGTTGTATAATCTACTGTGGTTTTACCTGTTGTATAGTCTATCATTCCGTTAAGTATAGTATCATCATATACTGCGGAAAGAGTATAAAAGTCGTAGAATTTATCTGTAACTGTGCTTAATGCAAACGTGGTTGGAAGCACTAAATTCCAACCCCAGTAATTTGCACCCTTAGTACTATCAGTTTCTGTTCTAAACCAGCTTAACATATATGTGTTTGTATTACCCGAATAACCGAAGGCTCCGCTTAAAGCGCAAAGAGGTTGGTAAGTATTTAACCTCGTATATGTATCACTAAATCTTTCATAAGCTACGAGATCAGTACCAGCAGTAACTTCATAAGCAAGAGGATTTTCAATTTTTAGACCTAAGTTCTTTCCGTAAATTTCTTTAGTAGTATGCCCTTGTGGATCAAAATTTTCATTAAATTTATTTTTTGTGCCTCTAAACTTATTATAGTTAATGCTTAAAACATCTAAAAATCTTTTAACTGCAGTCGGTTGTTGAGCAAGTGTGCGATCAAATACTATACCACTTTCATCTACTAATTTAGATAAACCTAACAATTCATTAATACCACATAGATCTATGTCTGCGGTATTTTGAGTAAAGTTAAATATTTTTTCATATAGTTTTTTACCTAAAACATCATGACTACTACTAACATCTCCAAATATAGTACCAATAAAGTCAGTAAAGAAAATATCTTTATCTATTAATACTTCTTGGAATCGTAAATCTTTGATTGTTTGTTCAAAGTCGAAGTTTTCATTATGCTTATAAAAATCGTAATAATTTTTTGGGTAACATGTTAATGGTGTTGAACCGGTGCTGTAAGCTGTTAGCTTTGTGTAAATATTTTCATATATGCAGTGAGCGCTTAATATTAAAGCTGCTGGAGCTGTTGATATAGTATCGTTAAAAGTTAAAAGACCTCTGTACCAAAAACTAG
>Ga0209128_1001808_pt1 | contig 14289 bp, 19 predicted proteins | sample ETNvirnome_6_100_FD_184072 | JGI IMG/M metagenome (GOLD analysis project Ga0209128, IMG submission 184072) | Marine viral communities from the Pacific Ocean - ETNP_6_100 (SPAdes) (version 2) | ecosystem: Environmental > Aquatic > Marine > Oceanic | place: Pacific Ocean | collected 2013-06-19 | reverse complement strand
CCCAACGTACAAGGAGGTGGGGTTATATTACAGGGGTGAGGTGAGGTTCATCTGTGCAGCTTATCTGTGCAGGCCGTGGTGGTCGGGCGGTGCTGTGCAGGCAGAAGGGGTGAAACTGCACAGATGGGCGGTGCCTGCACAGAAGATGCACGGATGGGGCGGGGGTATCTGTGCAGGGTAACTTGGCAGAACCTCGAAAGAATCTTGACCCCTGCACAGGTGCACAGATGTTTTTTAGGTAGGAGAGATAAGAAAGTAGGGGATATAAGGTATGTATATAAGGCCATATTAACAGGGAATGGGACTTATCCGTGCAGCCGTGCAGCACCTGTGCAGCACCTGCCTTCGCAGTTTCTATTGACGTACACAGACAACGCCCCTATACTGAAGGCACGCACCCGCAACCGGGGCGAAGGAGCCAGCATGACCACCACACGAAACGAGCAGAAGCCCCGAGCAGGCAAGGTAGTGCTTTCCATCTGGACCGAGAAGGCCCTTGTAGATGCAATCGATTGCATGTTGGCCGACATCGAGGCCACGATGGGCTACAAGCTGTCCCGCAGTCAGTGGATGAAGAAAGTCCTGACCGACAAGCTGAACGAACTTCAAGAGGCTGCGTAACCACCACCAAAATGAAAACGCCCCCGGCCCGCCGAAGGTGGGAGCGTTTTCAGGAGCAACAACATGACCATTATAACACCTCTGTATAAAGGACTCAAGGTGGGCGTCAACGTCCAAGAGCTTCACCGCCTTGTTGAAGAATACAAGGCCACCGCAACCCCCGAAGAAGCCCTCACCCTCCGTGACAGCGGCATCGACCACTGGCCCATCCTTGCCGCCGAAAACAAGGGCGTCTTGGACCTCAACACCTACACCAACGAGAAGGATGGCCGCACCTACTGCAAGGCCCCTTTCCCCATCACCAGCCTGCACTACCCCTTCCGCCCCGCCATCACCCCGCTGGATGAAGGGCATGTCCTTATCTACATCGACTGGACCGCCAGCCACCTTCAGTTGACCGCCTTTGGGTCTGATGACCAGAACCTGATTGACGACCTTCGCACCGGCAACAACTACACCACGATGTTCAAGGGCTTCACCGAAGCTGACCGCAAGATGGTCAAGGTGGCAGTCCTCGCCTACCTCAACGGTGGCCGTAAGGACGCCTGCATGGCGAAAACCGAGGGCATGAAGAAGGGCATCGGCATGACCGAAGCCCAAGCGGACAGCTTTCTCACCCAGATGGACACCCTGCTAAAGGGCCGCTGGAAGAAGGCCAACACCTACCTCAACGAGTTGCGAACCCTTGCGGTCAACGAAAAGTGGACCGACACATGGGCCAAAGGGGCGGGTGTCGCCCTGATGAACATCGAGGCAAAGCGACTTCAGGCAGCCCTCAAGGGCAGCAAGCTCGAAGGTCACGACGCCCGCATCCTCATCCCCCACCACGACGCCGTACTTCTGTCCGCCCACAAGGACATCGCCGTCAACTACGCCAAGGCCGTGTCTATCTACATGGTCCACCAGTCCACCGGCAGCAAGGATGAGGCCGAGAATCACACCGACACTTGGGTCAAGTCGGTTATTACCGAATCATGGACCGGCGACGTAGCCCGCATGACGGGGCAGGCCCTACGCCAGCAGGCTTTGGGCTACTTCAACAGCACCGACACCTACGAGCTTGCCATTGCCGCCGCAGTATTTCCTGCGGATATGGACATGGAAATCAAGAAGCACCACCACAACACCGAGCGAGGTAAGGCTTTACGGGTCGCCAAGGCCACGGTAGATGCAGCCCACGGCTGGCTGGATAGCAGCAACGCCCGCCGTACCAGCACCGCAGTCCTTGATGACCTGAACAAGCGGTTCACCTACGTCGCAGAGCGTGATGAGGTCTACGACAGTGAACACAACTGCTGGTTGGCCCCTTCAGCCTTCGCCAAAGTGTCCCCGACCCACGCCCGCTGGATGAACCCCAGAAACGCAGGCAACCGCACCACCAAGATGCGTACCACTTTCCGCACCGATGGGGTTGAAGAACCCGAAGTGCTGAACGGGTTTGACCGCAACAAGATGCCGACCCCTAGCCTCATCGACATCGACAACGACCCCACCACCTGCCCCGCAGACCTTTGGGGTCTGGTCTTGAACCTCACCGACAACAACACCACCGAGGCCAACTACCTGCTCGACTGGCTGTCTTACCGCATCCAATTCCCCCACCGGCCACAGGTCGCCCTTGTCCTGACGGGTCCAGAGGGTACGGGTAAGGGCCTGTTCAGCAACATCGCACAGTACCTGACCGGGCCTTACCACTCATCGGCCACACAGTCGGCCTTGGAGTCAGACTGGAATGACCACTTGCTGAACAGCATCTTGGTCGTAGCCAACGAAATCTCTGGTAGCACCATGCGTGATATCCGCAAGGTCGCCAACGCCCTGAAGGACCAAGTGCTTGCCGGTGAAAAGGTGCGGGTCAACCCTAAGAGCCGCCCGGTGTTTGAAATCTACAACAGCACCGGCTGGATTATTTGCACCAACCACAACCTTGCCGTCCACCTTGGCACCTCAGACCGCCGCTACAGCATTGTGCAGGGCAACGGACCCCTCAACGCCTTCGCAGCGGGTGAAGCCCTTATTGAGCGTGTGCTGGCAGGCCGCAAGGACGAGGTGTGGTTGCAGAATGTCACCGACCACATCTACCAGCGTGACCTCTCCGGCTTTATTTATAACCGCCCGCTGGAAAATGAAGCCCGTCAGCGTGCCGCTGAGGAGTCCATGCTGCCCACAGAGCGGTGGTGGAAAGAAACCATGTCGGCAGAGGGTCAGGTGGCCCCCGGAGATTACCCCACCCGCTACCTGTGGACGCAGTATAAAGAGGATGCTGAAAACGCCGGGGAAAATCCCATGCCCCTGTCTACTTTCCAGCGGTCCATCCCGTCTGACCTTCTACGCCCGCAGGTGCAGCGTTCAGCCATCCGTGCGGTCTACCTTATCAACGTGAAGGGCAACCGGGTCCGGTGCATCTCCATCCCCAACTACGGCCAGACCCCAGACACCCGCTTCCCCTTGCCAAGACAGCCTTGGAATGACCACCGCTTTGACACCTCACTGCTGGACTAACACATGACCAACCACTACGACCGAAGCCCCGTCCACAAAGGCCCAAGGAGAAGGTGCGGCTGCCCCCGCATGTATTACAACGAGAAGCAGGACTGCTACCACCCCATCGACCCAAAGGCCCCAACCACTGTCACGCCCTTCTTGCTGCACCAAGCGAAGAAGAAGGCCCAAGCAGCCCTCGATGAATACAACGGGCTGGTGGAAGATTACATGCGGCAGCAGACCGACGCCGAAGTGGCCCGCCTTCTGGAAGGAGAATAAACCATGACCCTGCAAGAAGAAGCCCGAAGGTACGCCAGAGAGCTTTATTCAAGGGCGTGGCCCGACAAACCCGAGACAGAGAAGTGCCTCAACGCCTGTGCAGATAAAATCGATGACCTTGAGCGGCAGAAGCACAACCACAACCACACGGTAGAAAAGCTGCGTGATGAAATCCGCAGCCTGAAGGAGAAAACCCATGAGTAATTGGCTGTGCATCTACGACGACCCGCCCCCAAGGAGCAAAGAGATCCTGTTGTACGCCGACCACGGTGCAAACAGGGGCACCTACTGGATGGGGGAATACACCCACGGTCGCTACGACGACGTGTACGACTTCAGGGCTGTAGGTGTAGGGACCGTCACCGACATCACCCACTGGATGCCTTTGCCGCCACCACCACCAAAGGTTGAAGACATAGAGCCAGAGCTTGAGTGGAAAGGTCAGACCCTTAGCCCGCCCCTCCACCTGTCCATGAACAGGTCTGTAGGTTGTAGCCCGGTTGAGTTTTGCGACCCCGATGACTACAACCCCTTCGAGAATCCTGAGACAATGAGGGAAGTAGCACGCATGTACGCCGTGGGCCTACTCCCGCTGGGGGGTAGGACACAGCCTGACATAGCAGCCGAAAAAGACGAAGTGAATGAAAATAAGGACTTGCAAAATACTACTGAATAAATGTCTAGTATTTCTCGTACCACCCCCTTATACTACTGGCCGGATGATCAGTGATGACGAAAAAGCCGACATCATCTGCACCTTCAAAAGCGGGGACTCCCTGAACGCTATTGCCAAACGACTACACCGTGGCCGACCTCTTATTCGCCGTGTCTTGCGAGAGGCAGGGCTGGATACGTCCACCAACTACATCAAGGCGAAGCGAAGACGACGCAAGCGGGCACTGGAGATTATCTGCCGGTGGCAGGGTGGTGAAACCCAAGCCGCCCTTGCAGCCGAGTACGGCACCACGCAGCCCGCCATCAGCTTCACTATTAGGGATTACATGGACACCTACAGAGAGGCGTTCGATGCACTATAACCCCTGCACCCGCAACATCATCCTTGATGACCATGACCTGACCGAGGGGAAAGTCCAGCAGGGGTGGGATTTGGCCGTTGCAGATGGGGTTGCCATCACCACACACAGGATTCGCAACACAGACCAGCCGGTGAAGGCGATACCGAGGGACAGGGCAGAGGCATACCTGCCCGGTCACCTTGTTACCCTTGTGGTACGACTGGCAGAGCAAGAGATAGCCGGGGACACCGACCAGTCGTGGGCTGGATGGCACCCTGAAATCAACGACGAGGTGGAAGAATGGTGATTGACCTGAAAACAGCAGACGGACAGCTTGATATGCTATGCCGGGTTATTGGAGTGGTGACCCTGCCACGCCAGCAACTCAACCGGGTACTCCAGTGCCGCATGGCATGGCGACCCGTCAAGGGTCTGCCACCCACCTACAGGCGTGCATTAGAAAAACTTGCAAGCTACCTGCCCCAAGACACCGAGCCTGATGTTCAGGTGAAGAAGCGGGGGCCGGGGCGACCGAAGAAGGTCAAGACAGGAGAAGACAATGGCAAAGCGTAAGAAATTGGCACCTGTGAACTGGACCGTACAGCCGGGGGCGAAACCGCTACCCGAGCCGACCACCGCAGAGGCACCCCCGTTCAACTTCACCGGCATCCCGCCCGGTGATGTCATGGAGTCGTTTCTCAGCGACATCTTGACCAACACGCAGGCGTCCTTGGACGTAGCCCATGAGGGCACCAGCAAGTTGAGCCAAGAAGAAGCGGTCAAAGTTGCAGCGGTGCTTGCCACCGTCGAGTGCAACCAAATCCTTGCCCACCTTCAAGGCCACAGCCGCAAGACCCTGCGTGTCCGTCACCGTGCGTTGCTGTCTGTCTTTGAGGCAGGTGTTGAACGCATGACCGCAGCGGTCAGCTTATACGAGGAGGATAAGTGCGAGAGGCGGGCTGTTGGGGTCGCTAAGGCCACCATCTCTTTCTTGACCGCCGCCCACAAGGTCTTCTCCGACAAGACCAAGAAGAAGCAGCGTGACCGTATTTTGATCGAATACTTGGGCAACTAGATGGCACGACCAGATGACTACCCCCCACCCCAAGAATCCCGGTCCAGCTACGTTGCGGTCAGGGATAAGACGGGGGAGATCGTCTGGTCGAAGATGCGGTTTCAACAGCCCATCCCTTGCTACCTACACCCCGAGTGGGCCGCACCAGAGACAGCGGCTTGTCTGCACCAAAGCTGTCTTGGGGGTGCCCTACAGCCCCACATTCGGGGCCTGATTGGTCAACGTGTCCGCATCCTACGAGCGGGCTACAAGCTCAAGGGCATGGGCGACAAGGAGATACTGGAAGACATCGCTCTGGAAATGTTGGCCCGCTACAAGAAGATAGATGTCCCGGTCAACTACACCGTAGGCAGCTTCCTATCAGCCATTGAAAGGGCTGGAGTCAACCACTGGGGTTGGGCCTGTTGGGAGCCTGATTGGGAAAGAGGTGCGGGCAAGTCCGCCCTTGAAGATAGCATCGAGGACGTACAAATAAAGCTGGACCAACTACAGGCAGACACCTTCAGCAGGATGACCGACCCTATGACCCACAACCCTGAACAGGCCCTCCGCAACCTCCAGCTTGCCGCACAGGCAACAAAAATACCTCAAGCGGTGTTGGGCCACTTGTTGGGTGAAATAACCACGGCTGACCTTGTACGCCTTGGTATCAGCAGCCGGTCTGTCTCCGCATGGACCTCGCACCTCCGCAAGGCGTATTTGGAGGGTGCCTATGCCCACTAAGAAAAGACGACCATCACGCCGCCGCACACCCCGCAACCTTGCCGATGCTTTGCTACGTCTACCCACAGGCACCATCAACCACGACGAGTTGACCGAGTTGACCCTCAGCCTGTTGTCGGACCTACATGAACCATCCCTTGCAGCCGTCCCAGCCGCCATCACTTCAAAGGTGCGGTCACTGGAGATTCTGCTCAAGACCCTTCAGGACAAGAGGGAGTCCGAGAAGGACGACGCCGATGGGTCAACACCGCTGGTGGAGATTCTGAAGGGGCTGGCGAATAAGTGACGGTCGTATTACTGCGTAATAAACGAGGCACGGTGACCAAGAAAAAGCCACCACGGAAGCCCCGGAAAAAGAAACCCCCTCATAAAAAGAGGGCGGGCAAGAATACTTTTGACCCCGGTGAGATTATTCAGGGCATTATTGCAGACCCCTTGAAGATTTCTCACCTGACCAAGATTTTAGACCGGCAAGGTGACCTTGTTACCTTTGAGCCGACACCCGCCCAAGCAAAGTCCACCACCAACGTGTTGACTAATAAGTGGTGCATGTTTTTGAAGGCTCGCCAGTTGGGCAGCACCACCATCCTTGTCTTTATCCTGCTGGTGCAGGCCATGCTACGCCCCGGATACCGGGTGTTGGTGGTAGCCCAGACATGGCGTACAGCCCTGAAGTTGGCTGCCATGATTCACAGGTTCGCTGAACACTTCCCCGGTGCCCTGTGCCCGCCCTACAAGAAGAACCAGTTGGGCATCGTCTTCACCCACGGTGGCAGCATTGAGGTCCAGACCGCTGCTACAGCTTCAAGCCGTGGCCTCACCTACAACGCCATCCTTGCCAGTGAGGTAGCCTTCTGGCAGCACCCCGAACAATCAGCCCGAGCCTTATTCCAAGCCCTGTCTGGCAACGACACCATCATGATTCTTGAGTCCACCGCCGATGGGGTGAACGGCTACCACAAGCTCTGGACTTCAGACGAGCATGGGCTGACAAAGCACTTCTTGTCGTGGCTGGATGAACCAACCTACGTCCGCTACGAGCCTTACCCTGTGCCGTCCGCCCTTCAGGAGTACGCCGACAAACATAATTTACCTGATGAAAGGTTGTGGTGGGCAGCACATCACCTTGCTACCAAGTGCTTGGGTAGCATGGCGACCTTCTTGCAAGAATGTGCCATCGACCCGGTGACCTGTTTCCTACGCAGCGGTGACGCCTTCTTTGAGCCACAGACCGAGTGGGAGCACGCCCAATTCTATTCGGGCCTCAAGACGCACTACAAGCCTGAGAAGAATCACATCTACGCCATCGGTGTAGACAGTGCATCGGGCAGCAACAGCCCCGAGGCCGATTATTCTGCCGCCGTAGTCCTTGACGTAACCAAGCCCGCAGAGCCTGTCATTGCCGCTGTGTTGGTCGCAAAGGAGACACCCGACGCATGGGGTCAAAGCGTCAAACAACTGGCCCTACGTTACAAGGCAGCCAACAACACGGTCATCAGCAACATCGAACGTACAGGTGGGTGGGGTGTCCCTGCCATCAACGCTGTCCGCAAGGCGAAGCTCCGGGTATTCCAGCAGCGTAAGCCCAACACCAAGACCCACACGACCTACAACCCCAACTACGGGTGGGACACCAATAAAGAGACAAGGGCCGAGATGATGTCCACCTTGCAGGCAGCGGTGAACAATAAAAGGGTCAAGCTCAACGACGAGCGGTTGCAGTATCAAGCAGCACGGTTCATCTACCTCAACGGTCGCCCTGACCACCCCGAGGGTGAACATGATGACTGCCTTGTAGCCCTTGCCCTTGCCTTGATGGTCATTGCACCCGCCCAACGGGCCGATACCAGCAAGAAGATTCCCTACCCCACCAGCCATCAAGAGCGGGTCCACTTGGAGTTCAAGCTCAAGATGCCCCTTGAGGAGATGAAGGAGCGGGGTCTGTTCGGCAACAACCATGAGCCATCCTACGTTGGGTGGGGCGACCAAGGGGTGGGTTGGTGATGAAACTTGAACTTGGTGACATCGTTTTCAGGCAGGCAGAAAACGGGTGGGTGATTATCCACGTTGGCGAAGATGACCTTGGCGGCACCGTCTACAGCAGGCAGGTAGCCGAAGGTGATGATGTCTGTGATTCCTTGGCGTCTGCGGTCAACGGGGCTTTTGATGCTCACCGGGCGACCAAATACAACAAGGGCATGTTCGCACTGGTGGGTAGCCGTGAGCTTTTCTACCACCTGTCTGAGAAGTACGGCCCAGACGTGCAATCGATTGCACGCCACAACCCCCATAACAAAGAGTAGCAGCCGGTCCTGCGTAAAAAAGACCAAGGTGAACCGATGGACGTAGTTATCCCCGAAAAAGTGCTGTCTGCCCTCGCTGCGAGCGACCCGGTAGACGAAGCTGAAGACCTCACCCTCAACGTAGAGGGGACCGATTCCGGCGAGGACGGTCAAGCTGCTGCGGGGCAGCCGGAGGACAAGGATGACACCGAAGCGGAACCTGCTGATGAAGATAATCCTGCCGTGCCTTACAGCCGGTTCAGTGAAGTCATCGCAGCGAAAAATGCCGCCAAAGCGGAAGCCCAAGCCCTGAAGCGAGAGCTTGACGAGCTACGGGCAGGTGATTTCAGCGACCCCGATTCCGAGGTTGATGACATCACCGACCACTCCGTTGAGGCCCGCCTCCACCGTATCGAGCTTGCAGCCGCAGGCAAGGTGCTGGATGCGGAAGTGGCAGCAGCCCTTACAGCCCACCCGGATGTCCCGGAGTCGGTGCTGTATAAGGCTGTCTCTGATGACCCTGAAATGGATGTGCTGGTGGTGGCGAAAGCCTACTCCGAACACATACGGGGCATCAAGCAGGCCGCAGTAGATGACTACAAGGCGACCTTGCAGGCTGAACCCAAAGTCCCGCCCAAGCTCAAGACCTCCGGGTCAGCAGGCAAGACCAAGGTGAAGCCCCGAACCCTAGCTGAGGCCCACAAAGCAATGCGGGCCGCAGTACGAACCGCAGAGTGGTAGGCCCACCCTGCAAAGGTAAATCAAAATGGTAGCCATTCTTACCAACCTCGCCGGTATTCTGAAGGAATACTACGTTGGTCCAGTCCGTGACCAGATCAACCAAGAGGCCAACGTCCGTGCATTGATGAAGTCCACCACCGTGTCGTGGAATGGACAGTCCTGCGTCATCAGCCTGCACATCGCCCGCAACACGTCAGTAGGTGCCGTCGCTGAGATGGACAACCTCCCCGGCACTGGTGCTATCAGCAACCAGACCTTCGGCAAGCTCACCATCCACGCCAAGTTCGTCTATGGCCGTGCCCAGATTACTGGACCGGCGATGGCGTCCGCAAAGACCTCCAAGGGTGCCTTTGAGACGTGGATGGCGGCTGAGATGGACCGTCTGGCCGAAGATGTCGCCAACCTCGAAAACCAGCTTGCCGTTCACGGTGGGTCGGTCTTGGGCTTTGTGTGGGAGAAGCAGAACGCCGCAGCGTTTGAGTACGCTGGCCGTACCTCCACGGTCGAGGTGCCCTTCACCTTGGGTGCTGCTGCAACCACAGCGGGCCTTTTCCGCTTGGACAACTACACCGCAGTCGGTGTAGCGACACGGGTTAACACCATCACCAACAGCAGCATCACGTTCAACGCCAACATCAACACCGTCCCGGTCCCCGCTGGGGTTGTGATGGCTGTGGTCATGGACGCACCCTCCACCATCATCGGTGGTGTCGCTGGCAACTGGGCGGACGAGCCCAACGGTATTACCTCCAACCTCGCAGCCGTCACCCTGTACGGTCAGAGCAAGGCGGCTACCGCACAGCTTCGGTCCAACTTCCTGTTGATCGACCCGGTGAACGACATCTACGCCGCACTCGACCTGAAGCGTATTCAGGCTGCGTTCGACACGGTGTCCGAGCAGGGTGCCGAGCCTGACTGCATCCTCACCCACCCGGCCATGCGGGCTGAATACACCGACCTGTTGGTGGGCACCAATGCCGCCAACCTGATGGTGGACTCCGGCAGCAAGGCGAAGGCTGGTGACGCTGGTTTCGCTGGTGGCCTCGGCTACAACGGCAAGCCCATCCTGATCAGCCGCCACGCTCACCGGGGCACCTTCTTCTTGCTGGTCAAGAAGCACTGGGCCACCTACGAGCTTGACGCTGGTAGCTGGATGGATGACGACGGCAGCATCTTGAGCCGTGTTGCCAACACCGACAGCTACGAAGCGACGTGGCGTCACTACTACGAGACGGCCTGCGACCGCTACAACGTCCAGTGCGTCTTGACGGGCATCGACTTCTAGTTGACCGCCTGAGCGAACGGCAGCCCCGCCCCCTGATGGAGACTGACGGGGGCGGGGCCAAGCCATAAGAGGGACACAATGCCATCAGCCGTTGAAAACTACGCCAACCGAAGAATCGCTGCGGAGTCCCGGCTGTCAGGCGTCCTGTCCGACGAAGAACGAGAATGGAGTACCTACCGGCACAAGGCTGGTGAGTACGGCAAGAAGAAGAAAGCGGGCACCCTGATTGGCACAGCCATCGGGGCCTACTACGGCAACCCAGCCCTTGGTGCAAAAATCGGTGGGGCAGCCGTCGATACCGTCCACTCCAAGCCCGCCAAGCCCAAGTCAAAGGGCGGCAAGGGTGGTGACACCCAAGAGAAAGACTGGACCGGCAACTTCGTGAAGGCCCTTCAGCTTTGGCAGGCCTCCCAAGACAAAGAAGGTGATACCGACACCGACGAACCCACCGGGGACTTCACCGACAGGGATGACCCCCGGCTTGCACCTGACAACTACGACTACGAAGCCGATGAATACGACGTGGACGGCATGAGCATCGCCAACTTGATTCGGTCTGCCTACCAATCGCAGGGGTCAGCATAATGAAGGTGGGCTACTAACAGAGTGCCGCCAAGGCGGACGGAGGTTTTGATGACTGTTTCTTCTATCCAGCGAGGGGTCTACACCCGAGTTGACGCCAGCAACATCGAGTCTAATCAGGGCACATACTTTGAGGCCGTTATGGCCCCATCCTTCCAGATCCAGATGGACATGCCCCAAGTGGGCGGCACGGTGACTCTGGAAACGAACAAGTCCTTCTTCAGTGTTGTGGGCATCTCCGGCTTCAAGATTGGCAACGGCGGGGCCGGTGACTCCTTGGTGTTGAACCGCCTGCGTGGCATTGTGACGGCCCCTATCTGCTCCTTCGATGTGGCTGTCGCCTCATCCGGAGAAGTGCTGATGCCCGCCTCGGATGTTGATACGACCGTGACCGACTTCCAACCCGGTGATTCGTTCACGCTGGTTGGTGTTGCGGGTGCGGGCGTCCCTACCGCCGAAATCCACATCACCGTCCGCATTGACTGATTCCGGCTGCTGGGGCGGGGTGCCGTAAGCGGGTAAAACCCCACCCCGGCACCCGTCCCGCAGTAGGAGTCACCAATGGCCCTGACACCCTCAGAAATCCAAGACCGGCTGGAAGCCTCAAGGACGCAGAAGCGTCTGTACGAGAAGCGGTGGGAAATCTGCCTTCGCTTCTTGAACAATGAGCAGCACCCCGGTGGATACGACCCGGTGACCCAAGGCTACGGCGGCATCAGCAGCAGAGGCCGTGCCCGCCACATCGTCATCAACCTGATTGCCCCGCTCTACAAGAATATCCTGTCCCGCCTCAGCACCAACTACCCCGGTGTTGCGGTCATGCCCACAAGTGCATCTTCAGGCCACATCGTTCAGGCCCAAAGCAGCGAGGTCTACCTTCGCTACACTTGGCATGTCCGCAAGGTGGACCGGGTTGCCCGCCGTCTGGTGGAATACTTGCTGTCCTTGGGCACAGGTGCGGTTCAGGTTTATTGGGAGCCGGGTGACACCACCCCGAATATCCGGGCCGTAAATGCCTTTGACCTTTTCTGGGATTCGGGTGCCCTGAACCATGAAGACAGCGATTGGATTGCAATCCGTCGTTGGGCCACCCCAAGGGACTTGAAGAAAGCCTACCCCGACTTCATCGACATCGAGGGTGTGGATAACTCGGCAGGGTCGGGCAACTTCAACAGCCAGCTTCGCTACACCGACGCCCAACCGGCACCGGGGAAAATTGAAGTGTTCGATGTTTACCATGACGGTGAACACCTCGTTTATTCCAACGGGCAGGAGCTTTCCCGCTTCCCCACCCCGAGCGGTATTACCCCTGTCCACGTTGCCATCTGGACCGAGGTGCCCAACGTCAGCTACGGTCAGGGCCTTGTAGAGCCTTTGATTGACCTTCAGCGTGTCTACAACGCTGGCCGTGAAATGGTCATGATGAACGCCGCCAAGATGGCGAACCCCAAGTGGTTCATTCATAGCGAGAGCAACGTAGCCGCCAACGCCTTGACCGCCAACACCGGGGAGAAGGTCTACTTCGACGGCCCCATCAAGCCGTCACAGGCTGTAGGGGTCCCCCTGCCCGCTTACGTCATCGACAACCTCCGCACCATCCCTACAGAGATGCAGGACGTTGCAGGTATCCACAGTGCAACCCTTGGGCGTCGTCAGGCAGGGCAGTCCGGTAAGGCACTGGAAATCCAGACCAGCAACGACCTGTCCAGTATTCAGGTCAGCCAAGAGTGCATCGAAGATGCTTTTCAGGGCATGGCCGAGAGCATCCTGTGCTACGCCAAGGAAAATATCACCGAGCCGGTCATGGTCCGCCAGATGGGCACCTTGGGCCGGGTGATTTTCCAAGAGCTTGCCAACACCGACATCGTTGAAGCCCCGCAGGTGCTTATCGAGACGGGCACCCTCTTTCAGGACAGCATTCAGGACCGGGAAAACCGGGTGCTTGCACAGTTTCAGGCTGGCCTTATCGACAAGGAGATGGCCCTCAAGGAGCTTTCCTTCCGCACCGGCAACAGCTACCTCATTGAACACATGCAGGAGGTTAGCCACGCCACGGCCATGCTCAAGATGGTTGCCCAAGGTGACGCCTTGCTTGACCTCAGCCCCGCCGACGACCGCAACGTGTTCATGGAAGTGTTCAGCGAGTTCATGCGGACACCGGAGTTTTACGCCCTGCCCGACCACCGGCAGCAGTACATCTCGGACCTTATCAAACGGCAGTTCATACCGTCCGAAGCCTCCCGACCTGACAGCCGTGAAGATGCGGTCGCCCAGCTTGGTATGGCAGAGTCACCGGGGATGCAGGCACAGATTGCGGGCAGTGCCGTGAACGCTGCTGAACGACAGGCCGAGATGAACGCCGTCAACAACCCCACCAACGAGGCCATCCGGGCTGATGGTGCGATTCCGCAGCAGGGGACACAATAATGGCAATCCTTGAGTATGTTGAAGACGTGGCTCTTTATTTCAGGGAGCTTACCGACGAGCCTGACCAAGGCTTCATGACCGACGCTGTGGCCCAAACGTGGCTGCAAATCGGCTACGACCACTACTACCAATACATGGTCAACGCCGACCCCGAGCGGTTCATCGCCACACACCTGATGACGCTGGCTGATGTGCGGACCTACAGCTTGTCGGGCATCTTGTTGGGTGCCGCTGCCCCAAACCGGCTTTACCAGCTTGTGCGTGTGGTCAATATCAACACCGCCACCGGGCAAATTGGCACCTACATGTACCCCGTCTCCAGCCGGGAAGAATTGGACTCCATCGAACGTAGCTTCAACATGGTGCTGCTGTCGGCAGAGGCCCTTTTCTTCAGTGCCAACCAGAGCGGGGATTACCGCATCGATTACGTCCCGGTCAGTCAGGTGGATTGGACCCAGACCACCGTTGGCGACAACGAGTGGATCGATGACCTGATTCCCTTCCACGACATGATTGCCCTGTACGCTGCCCTGCAATACTTCGCTTCAGCGGGCTACAGCAACCCGCTGGTGGAGCAGCTTATTGTGGTGCGACAGCAGGCGTACAAGGCCCACTTGCAGCGGTCACGGAGCATCAACGCAGCCCGCTACGTTCATGACGACAACCCCTACGGGTGGTAGGTCGTGACATCAAGCACCACAAGGGGTGGTAGAACATGACAGCCCGTAGCAACAATCAGGTGCTTGCCCCGAACATCGCATCGGGCATGAACCC
>Ga0209128_1001804_pt1 | contig 14297 bp, 18 predicted proteins | sample ETNvirnome_6_100_FD_184072 | JGI IMG/M metagenome (GOLD analysis project Ga0209128, IMG submission 184072) | Marine viral communities from the Pacific Ocean - ETNP_6_100 (SPAdes) (version 2) | ecosystem: Environmental > Aquatic > Marine > Oceanic | place: Pacific Ocean | collected 2013-06-19 | reverse complement strand
TTACCTGACGTTTTTTCGTCATGAGATTCAGAATAATAATCAGCATAAATTTCTTGTTCCATGCCCTATTATAGGCATTAACACCTAGTTTTGTCTATAAATAAGGTATTTATTTAGCTCTGAACCGCTAGTTGGCTATAACGAACGGACATAATATTTACAGTGTCAATGGTAATCGGCCAAGCATACAACCCTTTCCCCTTAGCAAGTCTAATAGGCTGAGCAAAATCAAGGAAATAAGGTCCCTCAGCCGACGCACCGCCAACCATTAAATCAGTGGCTTCATCTTCTTGAGCTATACCACACGTAAAAATATTGCCGCCTTTTGCACTCGTAACTAAGGATACCCCATACAAAATTATCTCTGTATCGGCGACACCCGCAACAAGTACCGCAGAGACGGGGGAGGATTGAAAATGGTCGTTTGCGCCGTTAAACCCACCACCGGCACTAAGGGATACACATACAGACGCAGCAAAAGCCGCCGCTTGTACCTTTTCAGGTGTTAACACAGAGGTTCCCGTTTGAAAAAACCCAGTGGCGCTTGGAGATAATGGCATAGTACTATTATATAGTGCTAATTCGACAACTTCATAGAACAATCAGTGGGGTATGGATACCCTAAATTAACGAGTGCTACATCCTTCACCTCAACTTGAGGGTATTCCTCAGAAGCTAGGTCTAACAGAGTCTTCCTCTTGGTCCCTACGTTAATTATACCACACCGCTCATTTTCAATAGCATTTACAATCTTTTCGGCTATAATATCTACCCAATCACCATTGGTGTATACTGGGTGGAATACAGTCGTGTACGCATCAGGACCCCAGCTTCCACGCGCCTTTAAAGAAGTCCGTATAACTAGGTCAGACTTCGAACAGAATGCCTCCCCAAGATACTTCGTCATTCCGTAAAAACAAAACGGGTTTGCCTCAGAGACCTTGTACCCTTGAGTCGATTTTTTAGTTCCAGGATATACATAATCCGAAGAAATGTAAATAACTTTAGCGTCGAAATAGTGCGCAGCTTCGCACACCATTCTATTTCCGTCAATATTACTTTGAATACATTCAATACGACCTTTCCTTTTCTCCGCTCCAGGTACGTCAGTATAAGCCGCGAGATTCACCACAATGTCGGGAGCATGCCAGCTAAGCGCAGGAAAGACCTTAGGTGAGGAGATATCTACCTCTTCATGAGAGGGGGTTACTACGTTTGCCCCACGCGCAGTTAGGATGGGGACTAGGTCTCGACCGAGTAAGCCAGACCCTCCGAACACCAATACCCGTTTCCCCTCAAGATACGCCATCTAACTCTCTAACCTCGTCTTTTAAGAAGCCCTCAAGACACATAGGGGTCCACTCCCCGTAAAAGTTTTCTAGCTTTGCACAGTTAAGAGCATATCTCTTATCGTGACCTAGACGGTCCTCAACTTCATCGTAAGACACGTTCTTGCCATACAAACGTCCAATAATTCGTAGAATTTCCCTATTCGTATAATGCAGCCCAGAACCTATATTGAATACCGAATTGATTTGGGTGATAGATTCCATGAGAGCCACTATCATCTCCACATTATCATCAGTATGAATCCACTCCCGAACTTGCAGTCCATCACCGTACACTGGTACTGGCTCCTCATCACGAATACACTTCATGATTTTAGGGAGGTACTTCTCAGGGTGCTGCCCGGGTCCAAAGTTATTACAACTTCTCGTAATCAAATACGGGATGCCATAAGTTCTAGCAGCCGCCTGAACCAGCAAATCTGCCCCAGCTTTACTTGTTGAGTAATAGGAAGAGGGTCGTAACCGGAAGGTTTCGTCGGCGGCTTGATTACCGCGCAAATCATCCATATCACCATAAACTTCATCTGTAGAAATTTGAATAAACTTCTTAAGCTTTTTAGACTCCCTACAAATCTCTAACAGATTGAAGACTCCCATATAATTGGACTTCATGAAAGGTGTTCCATCCTCGATAGAGTTGTCTACGTGGCTTTCAGCCGCGAAGTTTACGACGTATGTTGCGTCGTGTAAATCAGGACAAAACTTAAGTAGCTTAGGGTCTGAAATATCTGCGGGGCAGTGTGTAACGCGCCCTGCATGCTTTTTAGCGTCCAACCAAGAGGTTACTCTGGTCTTATCCGCTGCGTATGTATTCTTATCTAAGATTACAACGTGGTAGGTGGTAGTTTCTACCAGCCTCTTAACAAATCGAGAGCCGATAAACCCGTACCCTCCTGTAACTACTATTGTTTTTCTATTCATCTTCGTAAAAAGTTTTTGTTGCTAAAGCCATGGAATCAAACGTTCCACAATCGAGCCAAGTACCGTGAATCTCTTTGACGGTGAGTAAATCATCGGCAAGATACGACCTATTCAAATCGGTCACCTCTAACTCACCTCGTCCGGACGGAACTAGCTGGGATATCCTTTCAAACACCGTATTATCGTACATATATAGACCTATCACCGCGTCCTTAGAGGGAGGTACTTCAGGCTTTTCTACTAGGTCCACGGGGGTCCCGTCTTCATCCCATTCCACCACCCCAAAACGCTCCGGGTCATCGACTTGAGTAGTGAAGATACAGCATCCCCCAATAGAATCAAACTCACGAACAGGAACACTAATGTCATCAGTAATGATATTATCCCCCAGAACGACAACACACTTATCGTCCCCAACAAACGTTCGTGCCATTTCAAGGGCATGTGCGATGCCTCCCTCCCCCTCTTGATACGCATAATTTAGACCCTCCAGTCCGAAATCTTCTCCGTTACGGAGCACTCTAATGAAATCCCCTGCATGAGGACCTCCTGTTACAATTAGGATGTCCTTGATACCGGCATTTACTAACGTAAGAATCGGATGGTAAACCATAGGTTTATCATAAATAGGCAACAAGTGCTTATTAGTCGCTTTGGTAAGTGGAGATAGACGAGTGCCTAATCCCCCAGCCAGTACAATCCCTTTCATAACTATATTATAGTTAACTATGTACAAAAAAAGAGGACTTCTTTCGAAGCCCCCTAAGGAGAATAACAAAAATTGCACTTACATATTAACCCTTCAGACGGGTAATGCTATCAGTACTATAAGTACGGAAAGCTTTCCGTGCTGGAGAGCCAACGCGATTCATAAGAACACGTTCCTTGGTGCTTGTGCTCCAACGCTGGTTCTTGATTTTAGACCATTCATTTTGAATTCGGGTCGCTTGCCCCTTAGTCATGTAGTTGGTGTTAAAACCGCGAAGTTTGTGTTGGTTTCTTGCTGTCACCAAAACATCAGGGGTACTGTCGTTTTGGGACTTCCTATAAGTAAAAGAGATACGATTCATGTTTTTGTTCCTTTTTGAGAGACTCTAATTTGTCCTCCACATACTGTTATAGTCCTCAGTCGCCCGTTTTGGCGTAAATCTTTACTTAGAAATTTCGTTTTTATCCTGCTTTAACCACTCCACATTGGCTTTAACAGTTGCAAGCTCCACCTTTACATCACCCACGTCCCGCTGGATTTCTCGTAGGAGGGGCATTACATCGTTCTCAAGGGAAGTAACCCGAGCGTCGAGCCCCTCCACCCTACTGTGTAACTCCCCGTAGGACCAGGCTATACCAGCGACAAGTGCCATGAGGGTAAGAATATGACCTATTATGGCTTTGGTAACCGAGACGCCTCCGAGGGTTGAGCAAGTGGTTTTAACTGGTGCCATAGAATTATATAGTTATTAGCTTATTGTTCCTCGATTCTCAAAGCGCCTTCTTTCGAAAAAATTGATTTGTACTTTGATGTTTTACCGGTTTCTAAAATACGCTCTGCAATCTGGACAGTTACATGGTTTCGTATGAACCTACGTAAATTCCGTGCTCCATATTCCTCAGAAAATCCTCCCTCCACAACAAAAGATACTAATTTTGGTGTAATTCTAATCGGCAGCTCCTTTAATTGAAGACGGGCAATCTTTACGGCATCCTGTTTAGTAAGCCCATTAAAATATACAATACTATCTAATCGGTTTCTGAACTCTGGGGTGAAGGTTGTTTTAAACTGGTCGTCTATAACTCCTTTTGATTGCTCGTAGGTTTGTGTATCGGCGCCGAATCCTAGAAGCTTCTTTCCAACCGTATCCTTCAGCCCAACATTACTCGTAAAAACTATTATAGAGTCGGTGAAATCCAGGTCGGTGCCGTGGCTGTCCATAATCATCCCGTCGTCTAGGAACCCCAGCAGCAAATCCATCATCTTCGTGTGGGCTTTTTCAACCTCATCAAATATGATTATCCATTCAGAAGACTCAGCCGCTCTTTCAGTTAAAATGCCCTTTTCGTTATGACCTACATACCCAGGAGGACTCCCAATTAATTTTGCATATTCATGCCCTGTAGAGTATTCCCCACAGTTAATCTTCAATAATCGTTTTGGGTTCCCTAAGTATTCTTTGGCTAACAAACGAGCTAGTTCTGTCTTACCTACGCCTGTAGGTCCGATAAAAAACAACGAAATGAACTTATCGAGTCCGGAGCTAACGAGTTTAATTACTTTAATACACTCCTCAACAGCTTGAGGTTGGCCGACCACGCACTTATTTAAACGAGTGCGTAGTTTGTTTATTTTATCAAGAGTTAAAATTTGAGTTTTGTCTTCCGAGAAGGTTATGTCTCCAATTTCGTTTACAGCTTTACAGGCTACATCTATCTGAAATAGAGGGTACACATCCACAACACATTCAAATAGGGATTCACACACCTCATCGTACTTATAGCTTTTCGCACCTCGTACGCATGTAAATATAACTTTCTTAACGTACTCACTAATCTTAACCCCTGGAGAGTTAATTAGCTTTTTAAAGGAGAGGAGGATATCCCCTAACTCTTCATCGGAGTACTTGACGATGCGTACAAATTCATCTAAATGTGGATTGTAAACAACGTAGTTTTCATCTTCTTTAGCCATTTTTCTTCATTCCACGGAGGTCTTCGAAGGACATAGACTCTGCGGGAGGTTCCACCTTGGCGGCGTCTATTTTATGTTCACTTTGAGTCATTTTAATCATCATATCCAGAATCTTAACGACATTGTTTGTCGCATCTTGAGATAGCCCCAAAGCGTGAATCAGTTCAGCTTTAGCTTTATCATCCTCGGGATTGTTGGTGATTAAGTCCTTGAAGTAAGTAAAGGTTTCCAGAGCTCTCACGCGGTCTTCCTTACAATCGCGAATAACATCTTTCGCAATCTTGTGGATACGTGTCGACTCAAAAAACGACTTCTTTGGAATGTATGTTCTTGGCATTAATTAACTGATTTAAATTTCTTAACTTTATCTTTTTTACCTTTAGTAGCGTAGCCAGCCTCTTCGCGACCTTTCTCACCACCTCGGTGTTTAGCACCACCGTGCTTAGTTTTAGTTCTCTCACTGAAACCTTTAATTTCAGTGTAGGGAGTTCCTGGAGGGAAGCTCTTCACCACCTTATCCTTTGATTTCTCGCCCCACGTCCCGTGAGTGATAACGTAAATATCCTTAGACTTAGGTGTCGTGAAGATTTGACCATATGTGGTCTTAGTTAAAGCGTCAGCGATAGTAGGAAAAGAAGGGATACGATTTTTACGTGAATCGTAATCGGCTTTCTTACCTTCCTCGTCCTCTGGCTTAAAACCAGATTTCTTCTTCTCGTTTAGAGTTTTATCTAAGTCTAAATTCCATGCAGTGAATAGTCCCATAGTATAATTATTTAGTTACTCAAAGGGGGAGACGGGCAGTTTATATTCAGGAGAATACTCAGAAACCACGCTTGTGGACCGTTTAGGCTGTTTTTTGGGCTTAGAGGTAGGTTTAGACGCTGTTTTAACCCTCCGCGGGACAGTGCGCTTCAGCGATTTTCCGACCTCCCCAAAATCAGCCCATGCATTTGCCAGAAGGAATACAGCTAGTATAGGAGCACCTAAAAAAGGGAATAGCATCCCAATTGCCAGAATCATGCCTCCAACATAAATTATCAACTCACTCATTGGTTCTCAGGTAACCACCAGTCATGACCTACAAATGAGTCGTGCGGAGCACGCTCCTCGTCTGGGAGATGAGGGTTGTAAATGTTGGTTACAAGATATAATAGTCCAACGGGCTTCGTTCCTACCGCCGTTAATCCATGATATTCTCCCGCCTTAATGTGAACGACACCCGGGTTATGCTCCCCAATAAAAAACTTCTCCGCTCCACCTTCATCAGAATAGACGCCCACCTGTGCCATTCCATGTACCACACAAAAATAATCATCTTGATTTTTATGCCGATGCCATGCTTTAATAACTCCTGGGTGTAAGATGGAGTAGTTTACCTGACAGTTGCGGAGGTCGTACACGTTATCTTCATACGGGGTTGTTGCATCAGTAGGGTTGAGAATGTTTTTGCGTGCGATGTTGTGTAAGTCGTTAAGACTCCAGCCTCTCGCATCACAGAATTTATTTAATTTATGAAAGACTGCCATTTTTTATTAGGGGTATGATGTGATGGTCTTGCCCGTGCGTATAATGCTTACGGACATCCTCGGAGATAACCTCACTGTATAAAGTTTGGCTAGTTAAGTGGTGAACTTTTGAGTCTTCCACTAAAATATGTTTTAGCCCGTAATGTTTTAGTTGAACTGAGTACAAAACATCGGAATGCCAAAACTCACATCGTGTATCTAGAAAGGGCATTGTCTCATACAATTTAACATCTTGAAGGATACACCATCCTGCAACGTGCCTGTCACCCGTGGTAATCTGGCGACCCTCGTTAACGCCCTCTTGAAACTGAACTTTGGCGTGAATTTTTGGTTCCATAGGACACGCGCTTAGTACGCCTTCCCGCTTCATGGCTTTAATTAAGTTGGTAGCCCAGTCTTTAGTGAATAACAAATCACTATTACATAACGCAATGTACTCACACCCCTCAAACATCGGGTGGGTTCTACAACTATTCATGTACAAATTATAATTAAAGGGGGTACCTTCGGGGGGTCTAACTGTAACCGCCTTATCATAATTCCAGTTCTCATTTCCACTCTCACACACTAAAACTTTAAAGTTGATGTCGAGGTCACTGTCGATGCAACTATCAATAGCGTTTTGTTGCATTTCACGCAACTTAGGAGTCTTACCTAAACTTAAAAATATTACGCCAACCTCCACTATTACACTAAGTCCCCTTCGGATACCTTAGATGCTAGTAGAGCATCCAGGTCCTTAGCACGATGTTTTGAGGTTTCTCCTTTAAGGGCATACCAACCTTTTGAGGGGGACTCTACAGCCCCAGTCTTAAAGGCGGAAACAGTCATACCATAATCTTCCGTAAGACCCTTGTTGTATAGTAATTCAAACTCACAGTTCTGGTACGGTACTGTTACTTTGTTCTTTACGCACTTAACAGTTCCTTTAATACCTAGAGGGTTCTTATGGTCGTCGTACAATACATCCGATTTGGAAGAACAGGTTTCGAGGGACACTCCACAGTAATACAGAAGTGCTTTTCCCCCACCCGCTTTCGTACGCGGGTCTCCAAACATAACTCCAACCTTGCTACGTACCTGATTAACAATAATTAACGCAGCTTTGTGCTTACGTAGAAGGGGGTTGATGCGCCGTAAGCATTGTCCTGCTACCTTCGCTCTGAGGGCTCCTCCCATCTCGCTGTTCTTTCCAAACGTATCATCCATCTCCTTACGCGTAGGAGAGACTCCAATCGAATCGTACCCAATAATAATTGGTGTGTCTTTATCTGTCTCTCTAATGACTGTAATGGCAGTCTCAATCGCTTCAAAACAATCCTCCATAGTTTCAGGCATTAAGTAGATAAGCTTCTCAGGGTCTACTCCAAGAGTCTTTGCGAAGGCAGGGGAGTAGGCGTGCTCATTATCAATCATTACCGTGTAGTAGCCCTTCTCTTGCGCCCCCACAAACGCATGTGTAAGAAACACCGTCTTCGCTGTGCTACTCTCGCCATAGATTTCCGTAATCGCTCCGATTGGGTATCCGCCACCATATTTCCCTGAAAGAATTTTGTTTAGTGCATAAGAACCAGAATCTACGAAACCGTGAACTTGGTCTTCTTCGGACAGGAGCGCCGCTCCGTCTAGTCTTTTACAAATATCGTCTAAAAAGCTCGTCATAATGTATTATAGTACTTTATTCAACAATTACGGAACCTCGTTCGAAATTATCTCTAGCGAACGCTTTTACTTCTCTACCACACTCATCAGCCCACTCGTTTAATGCTTTCCACTCATGGTCTTCCCAATAATCGTATTGAGGCTGTTGTTTCTTCACCATGTGTGGAGGGTGGCCTAACCCGTCATGATTTTCCCAAAAAGGAGACAACTCATCAAAAATAATAATAGTACCTTTAATGATTCTGTCATTTAACATGGTTAATATCTCTTTGGCCGAACTGTAAACGTCTGTGTCGATATGCACCAACCCAACAGGACCATCATTACCTGCTAACCACCTTGGAAGAGTATCAGCAATCCACCCGTCGTATAATTTTACGTTGGATTGCACTTTAGGTTTGGAAGTAACGAACGCTTTTTTAGGTCTAGTTACTTGTGGTGATTTAACCCAGTCGCAAGGCAACCCAACCCAAGAATCAAAACCATGAATGATTTTCTCAGGAAGAAGTTGTGCAAGGATATTGACCGTTCGCCCTTTAAAGACACCAAATTCAAGTACATGAGCTTCTGGGAGAGGCATCGAGAATACGTGATAATCTAACCACGGTAGTATGGGTTTGAGCGTTCTAAAATCTTTAATATTCATAATATGTTATAGACCTTTTCGTTTAAAAATCATCCCCGAGCGGCGTAGGAAAGGTCTATTCATTGTTGACGCGCCTTTAGCTTGGGTAGTTGTATCTTCATCATATTCAAACCCATGCTTTTCAAAAACACTTACCCAGTATTCTTTAGGTTTGACGTTGTGATGATATTTATTATTTGACGTGTGGGAATCTGCGGTAACACAGACATAGTCGCATAATGAAAAAGCCTTCATGTAATTGTCTTGGTGCTCTTCCCTTACATTCCCCAAAAATTCAACAGACCACCCCAAATCAAACCTAGTATCGGAATGAAAAGTATCTGTTCGAAAATCACAGAGAGTTGGAGCATTGTCTAGAGTTTGTAGGCTTGTATCTCCGTCAATGCCCAACGCATTTATACCTATCTTCTTTGCCACCGCAACTTGCCCACCAGGACCACACCCAATATCCAACATAGTTTTAACATTAAACTTTGTTTTTAAAAATCGTAAAGCCCCCTCATCGGTATGGGTAATCATGGCGTGACCCCCAATAGTAAATCTATCAGCTTCAAACATTATGTTCGTCGCGTAACTATACTCATCGGTCATAGGGAAGATTTCATTAGAGTTAGCATAGTGCCGCAACATATCAATGAATTTTGCTTTATCCATTTTGCTATAAAAGGAATATTTGTGAATCAAAAAGTTAGGAAGCTTTTCATAGTCCTGCGGCGGAGGGACCTCGTCTGGTAGGGTTTGTCCTGTGTAGGTAATTCCATAAGTGTTATAAAATGTGCCACGCTCGTATTGAGCATACGGAACACCCCTCATCATGCAATCCACAGCAAAAGTTGAGTTATATGCAATAACAAATCTAGCATTATCGATTAGTTCTAAGTGTGTTTTTCCAAACTCACAACCATACTTTTTCGCAATAGAACCAAGCTTGTCATAAATCTCATTGCTGTTCCACGGATGCGCTTTAACAAAAAGGTCTTTTCCGTAATACCTACACGCCCTTTCGATGAATTCGTAATACTTGCGGGTTGTAGATACTCGGAGAATACTTCTATCTCCCGGAGCTTGGCACGCTAGTACGGGACCCTCCCACGAAATATCATCACCTGATTTAGGATTATACTTAGACCTTTTACCGACAGGCAGTGAAGCGATGATTTCTCTAGCAGATTTTCTACCACGCAAATCAAAATTTTCAACTGCGTCATACCCAGCCTTACTATTCAAGGACATTGTTTGATAATCTCCAACGGTATCAATAAAAACACCTTGATTGAAAAATCCAGTTTCCATTATCCCATACTTATCATATCTTTGAGGTTGAATTGCGCCGTATCCCCCCCAAAAAACACCATAACCATAAGTAGCATTTTTGTCCACCTGCTTACTAGGAATAACATCGTTATACTCTTTTAAATCCGTTCGCTCAACAGGAAGAAGACTATAGCTAAAGGGGTAATCCGGAAGTACAATATTGTCTTGTTTGGTCATTATTGGTTTGATTTGGGGTGGTCTGTTGAATTTTTGGAGGTTCTCTGGGAAGTGGCTCATTTACTTGGTTCCTTTTTGGTTCGGATGTCAGCTTTCATACCTGCAATCTCATGGTAAAGGTCTAACCTACCCCGGACAGTCTTATTAATATCAAAGTGCTCATCAACTAATTGTTTTAAATTATTTCCCATTTCTTTTCTATGTTTGGGGTCTTTTAATACTTTAGTAAGAACACGTACCCATTCACTGCGAGGGTTGTCAGGACTAATTAAATACCCGGTTTCCCCGTTTATAATAGTCTCGTCATAACACCCTACATTGCTGGCGATTAAAGGTACTCCATAACGCCCACATTCTGCTACCTTAATCTCCGACTTAGAATCATTGAAATTGTTCATTTGAAGTGGAGCTATGGCTACATCAATATTGGTGTACATATATCCGTACTGGTCTCCAGGCGCTGCGCCATAAACGTTATAGTTTTTATGTCTAATACCCCTAGTTAAAATCTTTTCATAGTTATCCCACACATCCTGCTGCCAATCCGGGTCCGGCTTTCCTTCCTTCATAGGCATCGGGGGGCGTCCATACCAACCCCAGTGAATATTCTCAGGACCTACCTTAGTGTTAACATTCATAACTACCCCGGGAAACTCTCTAACATCTTCTTCGTGGTGTATGCCTCCTACCCACCCAACGCGGGTAAGTTTTTTTCTAGGGTGTGGTTGACGCTCTCCATTCCAACATGGAAGGTTATAGTCGATAGCGTTCTTAATAATTACCAATGCACGCCCTACAAACGGGGCAATTCGCTCAGCAAACTTTCTTTGTGTTACACTAACTATGTCTACAAAACTGTAAAGATATTTGGTCATCTCGGATAGCTTATTTTCTTTGTATACATCGTAGAGTCTATGTCCTTCATACAAATCAGTTAGCAAATCATCATTGTCGTAGTGCGTGAGCTTGTTCATCTCAGCTGCTTTTTGTAACATCTGAATAGTATACTCACCCCCATAGTTGTGAATGTTCTGCGTAAAGACCACATCCGCCCATTTAAAATTTTCATCGGTCCAATCCTTAAGCACGATGCCTTTCTTTTTTTGCTTCTGCATCTCCTCCTTATCCCACCCCAAAGGATTCATGTCTACACGAATCTCTACCTCCTCAGGGTAGAGTTCTTGAAGCTTCTGCATAGGCATAATAATCCTATAGTAGGCACAGCCCCCCTCATTGGAAGGGCAGACAAGTATGTTTAATTTCTTTTTTTCCATTATTTAAAAATAGGGTCAGTTAGGTTCTCAACGTGATGAACCCAGCAATCTTTCAACGCGGCAATTCGAACATAGCCATTCTCTCGAAAGGACGCACATATTTGAACGGTATCGCAATCACCTCCCGAAAACTCAACACCCTCAATAAAAGGCTGTGCGTTGTAGATACAAAAACAGTTGAACGTAGAAAACAACGGTATAATGAACTCTCCGTGGATGTAGCTTACAGGGGCTTGAGGTGGTCTAGTCGCCCATGTATCATAAATAACTCCAGGTTTCCGCATCCAGCTTAATGGGCTAAGAATATCAAATTTCTCCTCTATAGCGACTGTTATAATTTTCACCGCATCTTCCGTACTGTAAATGATGTCTGGTTCAATCCATAAGATACTAGTATACTTTTCTAGATTACCGGGTAGAGACATACAAGCGTTTCTGGCTTTAGCCAATAAATCAACACGCTCCATAGAGTGGACGCTTTCGTAGTAGGTTGTCCCTAACTCTTCCGTTTTGGCAAACAACTTAGAAGCACCTTCTACCTTAACCTTCTCTATAAACTTATCTGAACCATCCTTCGAATCATTTTCATAGACAGCCACATCAAAAGTATAATCCGGCAATGCCTTAATCAGAGCCTCCATCTGAGACTTCCATTTTGGCAGAGCTTGAACTCTATCTCTAACTATCGTACAGATTAAAATATTCACTTAAAATACCTCCTAAAGTGGTAAAGAAAGAATCATCTAAATAGGGATGATTTCCAATGTAAAATGCCTTGTGATGCATATGTTCTGCGTTAGGCACGACTGGCGCTTTATAAGCTCGCATAAAAGGTTGACGCATGACGTTACCGACTAAGAACGGACGAGTCTCAATCCCTCCTTGATGCATCGCATTTTTAAGGTCCCTACGCATCGCGACAGTTTTACATACAAACGGTAAACAAAATGATGAGTTACCTTCCCCCTTAGGAAGCTCAAGATTGCCGCCAGCAATACGTTCAACCATCTCTTTAAAACGAGCATAGTTGGCAGAACGAGCTGCAATAGAATTGTCTAGCTTTTCTATCTGTCCCAAGCCTATAACAGCTTGCAAATCAGAAGCGCGCGAGTTAAACCCGTCAGTCACGAATAAAAACTGTGGGTCTACATCCGGAAACATCTCGGAGTAGCTGTCACGAACATCCTTCTGCATTTCTCTACTCATTCCATGGGACCTTTTCGCTAAGAGAAGATTATATAATTGCCTATCATTAGTGCCAATCATCCCACCTTCAATGGTAGTCATGTGATGACCGAAGTAAAAACTAAAAGACGACGCCAAGCCGTGAGTCCCCACTTTCTGCCCTTCGTAAACTGCCCCGTGGGATTCACAACAGTCTTCAATAATAAGTGCCTTTGGGAATCTCTGTTTAATAGCTCTTAGGTTCGAAGGTATTCCCATTAAATGGGTAACCAAAACTATATCCACATCACCTTCTATATTGGATACGTCTATCCCATAATCATGTTTGTCCATGTCAGCGAAAACAATGTCGTACTGCATTTGCATACATGATGAAATGTTGGTCGACCACGTGCAGACAGATGTTAAAATTCTAGGAGTTTTATGCTCAAAGAAAAGCTCTTTAACTGCCGATAGAATAAGAAGGTTGGCAGCACTCCCAGACCCTACAAATATAGAATACTTCGTACCGAGCCATCTGGACCACGCCTCTTCAAATTCTTTAGTTTTAGGACCTTGGGTGTATCTATCAGATGTTAAGATAAAATCGGCAATAACTTGTTTTTCTTCGGCGGAGATACAATCAGCCATTAACGGATATTTCATTCTTAACCTCCTCCATGTCTGCCTCAACCATCGACTGAACCAAGTGTACGAATGTGTGCCTCGGGGACCACCCCAAAATTTCTTTAGCTTTTGTGTTATCTCCTAACAGGATTTCCACTTCTGCAGGTCTAAAAAACTTCGGGTCTACTGTCACGTGCTGGGTCATGCACAATCCTACATGTTTAAAAGCAATTTCACAAAATTCCCTAACAGTGTGTGCCTCTCCCGTAGCGATAACATAATCCTCAGGGTCGTCCTGTTGCAGCATTAACCACATCGCTTCAACATAGTCAGGTGCGTACCCCCAATCCCGTCTCGCATCCAAGTTTCCCAAACGCAGGGTGTTTTGTTTGTCGTGTGCGATACGGGCTACAGCTTTTGTAATTTTTCGGGTAACAAATTCTTCGCCCCTTCTCGGGGATTCATGATTAAATAAAATCCCGCAGCACGCATGCATATCATAGCTCTCCCGATAGTTTTGTACCATGTAGTGAGCGTACGTTTTAGCCACCCCATAGGGGGAGCGTGGGTGGAATGGAGTGTTTTCAGTTTGGGGTGTTTCTCGCACCTGTCCAAACATCTCACTGGTAGAGGCTTGGTACACCTTAGCCTCAGGATGCATAAGCCGTACTGCCTCCAAAATATTCAAAGCGCCTATGCCGTTTACCTGAGAAGTGTGCACAGGCTCCGTAAATGAATCCATAACAAAGCTCTGGGCTGCAAGGTTATAAACCTCGTCTGGTTTGTGGGTCTGCATTAAATGCATCAAGCACGATAAATCAGTAACATCTCCCTCAACCAAGGTCAACCGCTCCGACTCAATATGAGATATACGCTGAGTATTTTCAGTAGAAACCCTCCTAACTAAACCAACAACAGTATACCCCTTCTCCAAAAGAAGTTCGGCGAGGT
>Ga0209128_1001802_pt1 | contig 14303 bp, 30 predicted proteins | sample ETNvirnome_6_100_FD_184072 | JGI IMG/M metagenome (GOLD analysis project Ga0209128, IMG submission 184072) | Marine viral communities from the Pacific Ocean - ETNP_6_100 (SPAdes) (version 2) | ecosystem: Environmental > Aquatic > Marine > Oceanic | place: Pacific Ocean | collected 2013-06-19 | reverse complement strand
TATGAGTCTTCTTGCAAAAGTAAAAAAATTAAATGCAAGAATAAACACTCCGGCTATGGCTGGAGGTCCTGACTTGGCCCCATCGACACCATCGACACCATCGACACCATCGACACCGTCACCACCATCGACACCGTACACACCTCCACCACCACGCACTTATAGCAATCAAGATGATGCAATGGGTGGATATTAACCCAATAGGGTTTCGTTTGTTGTTGGGTCAGTTTCATATAACATTTTAGAAACTTCACTCACAGAATGCCAATCTGTTGAACCATCTTCATATTTAATTTTTACAGATTCAGTAGTTCCGTCTTTTGTACTGTCTGAAGCATCAACCACTTCGCCCATCTTTCCGCTCCCACGATGTACTACTGATTCACCTAAGTTATATGTTTCACTCATCATTATTTTCCTTTGCGTTTCTGAATTCTTCAATACGCCTTGCGTAATTTTCCATAGAATCTTTTGCTTCTTGTAAGGTATCATAAGGTCCATATCTTTCTAGACCGTGTTCATCATACCAATAAAATCTACCGTTCTCTGGAATTATATTTTTATCACTCAGCATCAGGTTTCCAATCTTCTACAATGCTAGGTTTAGTAAATAAATTTTCTTCTTCAAGTTTTGATACTTCATCGGTATATTCTTTTACTCCGTCAGGAATCACTACATTGCCAGATTCAATACATCCGAGTAATTGTTTGCGAACTGCTTCCTGTTCTTCTTCTGTCATTGGTGGTCGTGGAACATAAGGAACTTCAAATTCACTCATTACATATGCAAGTGCAAGTGCCTCTGCACTTGCCCAAGCAACATCATATTCTTCATGTAGTTTATGAAATAACACAGTCATATACTGTGCTTTTACTTCTGTCATTTTTGATTCTTCAAAACTAAAAGTATGGAATCCGTTTGGACTTGAGAATCCCCACATCTTTTCGATTCTTACACAGTCATCACCAAATTTAATAAGATAACCGTCATCATCCAAAACTTCCGTTGCAAAGTCTCCGTCTTCTGTATATCCTTCTTCCATCATAACACCTACAGAGATGTTGTTTTCTTTTAAGAAAGAATCTACTTCCTCTTGAGTCATAGCGCATAGTCTTGATTTTTCACTCATCATAATAATCCTATCGTCTTCTTCTGTGTCTTGTCCTTACAAGTCCTGCAACACCCAGCAATGCAAATGCTCCGGGTGTAGGTATTGATAGGGGTGCAATGGTTAGAAACATTGTTCCGCATTCGTCTTCTGACGAAGACAAATATCCGTTCGTCCACATCCAACCATATGCTCCCCAATCTTCTACAGTAAAAGTTATATTACCTCCTGGCGGTAAATAAAAGTCATCATCTACAACGAACCAATCATCCCACGCGCTAAAGGATTGGTTTAGAGCAAAAAAGTCAATACCTTCAGACATTGTAGAGTTGAAAATAGTATATTCAAAGGTTTGATTATATTCCCAATATTCAGCATGAACATATGCAAACCAATTTTCACCATAAACAAATGAATCATATTCAAAGTCTGCGGGAGATGTGATGCTTGCTAGTGTGGATAAGATTAGAACATTAATCATTATGTGTATATTATACCACAGTAAGGGGGTATGTCAAGCGTCATGTGTTGCAAAATACATTATTATTGCAATAAAAACCACACTCATCAAAGATAACATTACTGTTGTAATAACTTTTATTCGCCGTTCTTTTGCTCTTTCTTCATGCCAATTAGTTGTAGTTTGCGGTTTGCTAAACTCGGTATATTTATAGGAATCATTTTCTGTTTCTGCTTGATAAGAAGCCGATTTTTTAGCCATTTCTTTTTGTTTTCTTTTAGTATATAATGAATTCCAACTCATTCTTCATCATCATCCTCTTCTACTTCGGCACCATCTTCAATCATCTTTTTTGCCCAATGTCCATAAATTCCATTTGGCTCTCTCTTAGATTCTCGCCTATCTTTTTTTGGGTCGCGAGACTTCTTTGAATCCCAAGTCTTTGAACGATTCTTGGGAGTCCCAAACATATCTCTATCATTCTGTTTTGACATAACTTACCTAATTCTACTTCCATTTCCTTTACTAGAAGGTTTGTTCCCCTTCTTTCTAAATACTTTTGAAGTTCGGGGTTTACCTATCTTTACTCTATTTGCAATTGATGGGTCATATCCTGATTTACCTTTTGCCATTATAAATTCCTATGTGGTTAATTTTAAAGGAGCACCAGAAATAACAGGAGCAGACTTTGGAACAACCAAACCAGAACCAAACGATTCTTCATATTGGGCAGCCAATTCATCCATAGGGTCAACAATAAACACAATATATTTTAACGAAATTTCAATACCATCTTTGATTGATGCATAAGGCAACCATTGACCAAACGCAAGTTGGTCTTTCCCTGCTGGAATAAGAATAGCAGGTTTCTTTAGAGTAACATGTGTATCTGTTTCTTCTGTTTTTGCAATTAGTTCTTCACCTGATGTTAGTCTTACAATTTTTATTTTTGACATTTTTTTTCTTTCCTTTTTTCTTTTTGTCGAAAGCCTTTTTCCAGCCTTCATCATATTTCTTTTGGTCTACTGGTCGGTATTTACTACCCTTACCGGCCTGTCCATCAACCATCATCTTCACAGTCATTGACAGAACCTTCTAAAGATTCAATCCACTCATTAGCAACACGAATATCTTCCATGACCAAATCACACTCACACCTATTACTGGGTGTACATGTGCATGATTCATAAAGAAGTTTTGCTTTCAATCCACGAACTATCTGTTCATTTAATTCCATAACATTCTCCTATACTAAATGTTCTATAGTATTTATACTACCATATTTATTATTTTTTTCAACACAAATATCAAATTGTTTTGTTAAAATTTTAATTGGCAACCATAGCCACAATTGGTCACTCATAGATGATTCTATTTTTGCTAAAAATTTCCCTTCTCCCTTCCATCCTCTTTTAGTTTTCTGCCAATTTAATTTTTTATAATCTAAAATGTCAGAATCAAATGTAAACAATTTATATTTGTGTTTGTTTTTTGTTTCTTCATATGACATACAAAAATATACATCCTCATGATTTTCATCAAAATACTCTAATTTTTCTTCAATGGTTTTATATGATGTTGTTCTATATGATGAAATCTTTAATCTGTCTTTCTTACTGCCTTGCAATCTTCCGCCTTTACAAGAAATGCTATAATTTTCATAATTAATATCTGCACCAGTTTGATGACTTTTATAATTCCATACTACATCGTTTGATTGTTTTTTAAGAGAAGCATAAAGTAGGTTTTCCCATATCAATCCATTTATAGGGATATCTAGCAATCCGTGATAGACAGTAAAAGAAGAAATTAAATCTTCTGTTAGTTGTTCGTAATTTATATTCATATTTTACTCCTTAAATTTAAAATAAAAAAGACAGGGTTTCCCCCAAAGACCCCGCGTTGGGTGGTCACCAGTGAGTACTAACCTATCTTTTTTCGTTCCCACTGCGAGGCCCCACAGTGTAAAGTGGTAATGAATCTTACATCATCTTCACCCCAAGGGGGTCTACAAATGCCTCTACTTTTCCACAGGAACGGGAAGTTTATGGTAGTGATGTATCAACCGTGAGCGGTGCGTTTACATACATGGCGATAATTAATACATCACTACCTTTATATTGTACTCCGACAGGAATTTATTATACCTGCAACTTTCAAGGTCAACTAATATTTGTATTACTCTACTCGCACTACAACTGTTAGAGTTACCTAACTGGAATCTATACCTCTTGGCCGTCTTCCACCCCACTACAGGGAATCGTATACTTTAATCCGCATGACGAAAATTTGTTCAGTCACGGAGTTACATGGGTCATGAATTCCCATGTTTAATTTATTCACTTGTCAAAATCTGGTGGTGGTCATATCTTCCTCCACCACCAGAGTGGGGGTTCTAATTCTAAAAAAAGAATTAGAGGGCGTAACGGTGACCGTATCGGTCAAAGCCATAAACGCGAGTACCGGGGTGTATATCGTTCATGAAATAACGAGTTGCACCTGTTGCGGTTTCTTCTGTAACAACTTCCCAGTTACCATATGATTCAAGATCACTCTTGATGTTACTCATGGTAGCACGAAGATTACCAACACCGAATCGACTTGCGGCTTGCTTTGCAGTAATACCTTTACCACTCTTTAAGCAGTTGATTACCTTTTGCTTTTTTGTCATTGTTTTCATTGTCGAACTCCTAATGCATCTTTTCACTAAGTGAAGGGTGTTTGAATACACGATGCAGTCGTATTCGTTCCCTTTGTTATACGAGTATTGTAACATACTTTGGGGGTATGTCAACTCTTTTGTTGAACAAAATCGTAGATTTTTTCTGCTTCTACCAAAATTTCTTCATGTGAAGGAAAGTCTGGTCTAACTTTCACAGGACAAATAGCAGTAACAGTACCACCTTCTGCTTCTTGGTCTCGTTTCCAACTGTCAAAATCTTGCCATATAGCATGGTCTTGAAAAAACTTGTCCATTAATCTGTTTTGTGCTTGTTGGTAAATTTCGTACCGTAGTTCGTAAGGGTTTGCCATAATCATATCTCCTTTGTGTGTATGTGTGTTTGGCTTTATGAGGACACTGTGTCCTGCTTACTCGTTTATTATATAGTATATTTAACCAAAGTCAAGTATAAAATTAATAGTTTATTTTAGGTAATGGTACTTCATAGTAAATATCAATACCGATTGCTTTCGCCAAATGATATTCGGCTTTTGCACCACGACTATTTTCAAATCCAGACATACAATAAACAGCAGTACATTTTTCTGCAATCACCGTCAAATCTCGTTTGAGTGCATCTCGCATAAACTCTCTATCTGCATAATCTGTTGCAGGGTCATATTCCATAGGACCATTTTCTGGACTTCCATGTTGCCTGTCTAGTTCCGCAGGATTGATAACTTTCCATCCCTGCTTCTCTAGTAGTTCTGCTTGTCTGTCAAATGCAGGGAAGTTAAAGTTTTTTATTCCTCGCATCGGCCCAGCAATATAAATTGTAGGTTTTCTTTTTTCCATAATATAAACTCCAATCACTTTTTATTTGAACCAGTCGCACCAACTGGTGGTAAATCTGGTATATATTTTCTGAGGTTTGTCATAATCCTTGCTAAATCATTATAATTGATTTCGTCTAATAAATACTTTTCATATCCAACAACTGCGGAGCCTGCGACTTCAATCAATTCTTTCAATTGTTTTTCCGCTTTAACCTTTCCGTTTAATTTCTTCTCCATATGAAATTCCTAACATAGTTGTTTTCCCAAAACTATCTATTCAATAGGATGGTCTTCTTCGCTTAAATATAACACTGAATCTGCTCGGAAACTTCTCCATCCATGCTTTTCTAAATCCCATACAGCGATAATTTCCTGACTTGAAGATTCTCCTTTTGCTAATAAAATCTTTGGTGCTAGAGTAGGGTCTAATGTACAAACCATGTGTCTTATAGAACCATTAACTTTTTTAAAGAAGATTTCGGTTCTACCACCCTGAAGCCGTTGCATTATTTCGTCTGCTGGTATCATCTGTTTTTATTTTACCATTTTAGTATCAGTTTTCAAGAAGAAATGTGTATTGTTTTGAAAAAGTTTGACAGCGAGCCATATACTCTATATATTTTTTTACCAATCTTCAAGTACCCATGTACCGTACACATATGGATGTTCTATTTCAAATTGTTCACCTTCATCATCTTCTACCATGACAAAGACTTCATTATAATCTTTTACTGTTCCAAGAAATCCTGTCTGCCCGTCATCATGAGTTATATAAACTTTTTTGTTCATATAATCGTCCCAACTTTCGTTTTCTAATAACCCCATATGTTCTCCTTTATTCGTCCCAAGGTTTCTTTTTTGGATGTCGTGGATGGGAATGAATGTCATTTTTGAATTCTCCTATGAGCCAATTCGCAAATGCTTCTTTATATTCTTCCCAACCAGTCGGGTCATCGTAAGTTCCGTACACACGAAATTCCTTACAAAAAGCCTCATCCAGTTTGTTCTCTATGTATTCAGAAAGTGGTGCAAACATCTATGCTCCATAATATTTTTTCATCTCAGATATATACCAAGGACCATACTGTCCAATAAAAAGTAGTGGGTCTTCATCAAAGATGTTTCCACGATTATGTTTTGCGGGTCTATTCCAATTTGCAGGTTTTAGTATGTCACCATTTGACTTTTCTACAAAACCCCATACTGTGCTTGCTCCCAATTGAGTACCAACCTCCTCTGCAATTATCTTAATATACTTACTACCTTTTCTGGCAGTCAGTTTCCGTTCCCAAGAAAAGTTATGCATACCTTCGTCTACTATCTTCTGGCATCCTTCTAAAAACACATCAAACTTTTTATCAAAGTCGTTCATTGATTTCAAATCCCTGTGATATGAGTGCATCCCATTGTTTTCTTGCAACATTCAAATGGTAGCAACCGTCAGAGTGATGTTTATCAGGAATAACCTCTTGGGCATTTTTCCCATTGTGTTTAATTTGTACACTATATCCGTCAGATTCCTTGCCGTATTTATAGAAACTATATACCTCTCCATTGGGATGGTTTAAGAACCATTTTTCATTTTCTTTAGGTTTGGACATTATAGGGTATTCAATAAACTACGAAACTCTTTAAGTTCCTTCTTGGTAAACATAGAACGAATCTTTTCTCCACCATCACAGAAACATCCATTATGTAATGAACAAGACAATGGGTTTGGATTCTTTACCTCATACGGTGGGTGTGCAGACATACTACCACAATCTTCTTTTAGCCATTTTTCTTCCCAATCCATAAAAAGAATTTCAAGAAGTTTCTTTAAGTTCGTTTTCAATACTTCGTTTTCCATAGTTAGTTCGTGATGTGTCATTTTACATATCCTCCAATAGTCGGACACCCAATCCAACAAGGAATCGTGGAATGCCATTGCCTTGTTTTACTTTAATCATTTGTTTGATGCCTTTTTTGTATATCTTGGATTTATTATCCTCATTACTGTACTGGGATACCATCCTCCTCCACCTTGAGTTGGAATATTCTCGTTGTTTAGTATATTAGAGATTTTAGTCCATTTTATCCCATAATGTTTATGCAGTTCTTCTATTCGTTCTCTATAGGAATATGTTTCTGTATCCTTGACAATCTCACCATCTTGACATTTATACCCATATGGAGGCCTCCCGTGTTGTCGTTCTCCTGATGTCGTATGTTCTGGAACAGGCACTTCGGGGTGCATATCATCGTGGACTTCTTTATGACAATTTGAACACAACACTACCATATAAGGAGCATCATCGTAAATGTCTTGCCAAGTCATTCCTGCAATTCCGCCTCGGTTATTTTTGGTGTTCTTCCTTCCTTTGACATAATTCGTTTCTATGATGTGGTGAAGTTCCAATGCTCGTTTACATTTATTATATCCACAAAGAGAACAACAATCTCCCACATTTTCAGAAATCCATTTTCTCTTTCTTTCGTTTGTAGTTGTTGTGCTACTTTTCATCACATATCCTCCAATAGTCGGACACCCAATCCAACAGGGAATCGTGGAATGCCATCGTCAGTGAGTTCAAAGAACTTTACTTTCAACCAATCGCCAATATGCTTATCGGCATTCTGATATGCTTCTTGTCGTTCTTCCATTGTTCCTTGTGGAACAACTTTGAAACTTTGACCATTTTCGGTCATACAAACCCACACAACACTTCCATCAAATCTGCCAACGCCAGTAGTGAATCCTATAATCTCGTATTCCTCGTCCATGAAGTTCTTTACTTTAAGTAGACTTCTTGAACGATATCCGAATTTATATTCGCCATCCATCTCTCGGACAATGGCACCTTCGTATCCTTCTTCAAGGAATTGAGATTGAAGTTTATATACATCTTCTTCACAAGTAGCATTATGTGATGTTACAAACACAATGGTCTTACAGTGATAGTAGTTTATGCAACTATCTGCGATTGAGCAAAGAGTATTGTATCTCTCTAGCCACTCTGAATTATCTTGTTCATCATATTTACCTTTAGGAATATCATATACATGAAATTGTACATTGACTGATTCTGGTCGCAACTTCTTTACGAGTTTAGTAATCTCTTGGAATGTACTTCCGTGAATATAGAGTTCTCCATCAAGTACCCAATCCGTTGGTAATATTGTTTCAAGTTCATCAATGATATGCTGGCAACATTCCCATTGCTTACCACCACGACTCATGAGTTTCACAGAATCGCCATCCCAATATGCCAGACACCGAACACCATCTAGTTTCGGTTGGACATGTACTGGGTAAGTTACTTTGTCTTTTCGTTTTTCAAAATCAGATGCAAGCATTGGAAGAAACACTTCCTTCTTGGCATCTTCAATAGTCAGACTGTATTTACCATCTAGTCGTTTCTTGTGCATTGCAGTTGCCTCAAGAATTGCTTGCTCACCCGCATTAGTTGCGTTTGCACGACCAACATTCTTTGGTGTTGCAGTTTTTCTTGATGTCTGCATCTTGCCACCAATCTGTCCGTACTCTGTGCAGATGTCTGCACCTTCGGTCCAGATGTCCCACTGTACGATTGCGCCAGTCTTACCTTGGTGATATAGTGTTTCTAATTTTGTTATTGTTTTATTCATTTTAATTTCCTTTTTTGTTGGGTGTTGTAAGTCGCAGTGGAATTTATTCGTTTGCCGATTCATTATACATCCTTTTTTAATTTATCAAATCCTGTCATTGCTTTTTTTACTCTTTGTTTTTTCCTTCGTTTCGTTTCTTTCCATTGAGTTGCGAAATTCATCTTTGATTTTCTGTAGTTCATAGATTCGCCACCAGAACCTAGTCTATGACCTTGAAGATAATCTTCTACTTCTGATACTTCGTAATTACCATGAATTGTCCATGCATTCCAATTATCTCTTGCATCTTGAATATCCCATACTTCCGTATTACCGCTGTTGTTATCTCTCCGAGTTCTTGGATTTACAAAAGGTTCGCCATTATGATAGGTTATTACTTCTACACTATATTCATCTAATGGTCTAAAGTAGATTTCGTAACATGCCTGTTTGTCCCAGATTTTATATACCATATCCTTCTTCATAGTTTTACATCTCCAAGTGGTAGACCTTTGATACAGGAATCATCTCTGTGCATATTGATATCTTCGCGAATCATTTTATTCCAATAATCTTTTGCCTCTTTATAGTTAAATGATTCTGTATTGACAATCATACTGTTTTCAAATTCTGCCATCATCACAGTGTTTCCACCATAACACATAAACACTTTATGCCATACTCCTGCATCATCATGTTCTTCATCAGACCGTAACACATAGACTTCTTTTGGTCTTGTGTTTCCAGTGAATGCCTTTGCAATAGTCTTCTTACGAGTCTTCTTGGGGCCCGTGTGTGGGTAGGATACAAATGCACTATTATAACAATTTTTATTTCTGTTTCTGTATTTTTCTGGGTTCATATTATTTTCCTTTAAAGATGGAGGTGGGAATCGAACCCACTACTGACGGATTTGCAATCCGTCCCCTTATCCAATTGGGTACTCCACCATGTTTCACTTTCTGGAATATCCCTTTTTCACAAGTGTGTTCCACCACTTTCGTACATCTTCTAGACTCATTTCTTTTTGACTTGACTTGTGGCTATAATCTTCGTCATAATACACTTCAACATTATAGAATGGTACATCAGTCATTGGCACATATCGAAATACTTGGTCAATCACTACACCATTTGGTTTCGTCATTGTCAGCGTAGGATTTATGCTTGGTACATTCATTTGTTTATTACAAATCCTTGTTTGATTAGGGAGTTCCAAAATACTCTTGCCATATCGATTGTATAGTTACCCATACTCATCGCAGAATCGTATGTTTTCCATCCGTGTCTATTGGTATCGATTAACACTTTGACGGAATTGGAATACAATTTAAACCAATACTGGCATCCTGTTTCGTGATTGATTATATAATAGTCTTTTATATCACTATTCATTAGTGCCATTCCTTCCAATCTGCGAGTGCAAGTAATACAGCAGTTACATTGAGTAGGACTATTACTGTACAGAATATAGTAAACATATTATCTAAACTTTCCGTTTATTCTTCCACCACTTCGATACTAGAGTACTAATAACACACACATTACAGAATATCAACAAGGACAACAATGTCCAATATAAGAGAGCATCTAAGAACTCTTCTGATAATAGGTACTCTGATGTCATCTTAATTCTTTCGTTGTTTCCGATTTTTTTGCCAACCGATAAAAGCCCATGTAATGAGGGCGACAATAATCGCACCAAGCACCTGAACCGTCTTATCCGTTTCGTTTTCGTTTTTCGGTTCTTCTATATTATTCGACACTTCCTGAGTATCCTTCCATATCGGTATCGGTTGGTTCGACTTCATCTTCGTCATCATCGCCAAACAATTCTAATTGTTTCATATATTCATCACCCGCCTGTAACTTGTTCTGATTGCTTTCTGCACCGTGACCAGTCAACTGTTCAACATCGATAACATTATGAATGGAGATTAACTGCCATTCTTCACTGTTCACATTGAACACAGATATGTACAGATGTTTCTTCAATTGATACTCAGATTCCGAATGTCCGCCAAACGAATCCGTTGCACTCTGTTCTTCATCAGGAAGATGTATAGGTGCAAGAGTAGCCATTATAGAATGTTCGACAGAATGTTCGTCTGTATAAGTGACTTCACTGATGCCGTTCTGTAAAATTGTGATTATTTCTTTTCTTTTCATATGTGTGTATTTTACCAGATCTGGGAGTGTGTGTAAAGGGGTCCTGAACAAAATGGGGATTATTTTTTATATTTTTTCGCCATCATTATCAGTATATTTGCCTGTGTCACCATCGAAACCCTTCATAAGATCGTCCAATGCCTCTCGGATTTGGTCTTCTAGGTCATCTAGGTTATCCTGTGCTTCAGGTGGCAGGTTGCCGTTTTGTTGTTTTGCATACTCCAGAACATCATCATTCCAGTTTTTGGCTATCCCTTTGAGGTATTCAAATTCCTCATCAGAGAGATAATCGGGTGTAATGAGTGCCTTCATGTGGTTATAGAGTTGCCCTGCTTCGTAAATCATGGCAACCTTTTCACCTATTAGAAGGGTACTTTGGATTTCATTGTTGATTTCAACAAGGTCGTTGAGCATATCTGATACTTTTGTGATTGAGTGATTCATAATGTAATTTCTTTTTCTTTCGCTGGGTTGTGGAGGATTTTTACCTCCGAGTTATTTTGCTATCGCCCCGGAGTCCCTATGGGTTGTCAAGCGTGGCACTGTTTATTTTAATTTATTTTACTGTTTTCTGATCATAGTGTGCTCATCAGGTGAGTACTCAACAGCGACCTCGCCCTCATCATCGTAGTTGCATTCGGGGTCATCGTGTACAGGTGCGGTGTCTGCTAAATCATCACCCTCATGTCCATGTCCAGGCGATACCGCTTCCAAAGGTAATTCAGGAATCGCATAGACCCCACGACCCACACGACGCGCATTGTCCTTAACAATCCAATTGGGGACATCGTCATTACCCTGCCGCATCATAGAGATTGCGACAAGTTCCTTACGCGTCCAATTCGACTTCGTGAGGTCATAACCCCAATCCGCACCAATCTCGCGTATAGACTCAACATACATTTGTTGAGGTTTCGTCAGTTGTTTAAATAGTGCATTATTGTGCATTATATCAACGCTCCTTCTGCATCTTGTTGATGCATATATTCCTGTGCGTCAGCAGTCATTCCTGTGCTCTCTGAGAACCAGAAACTTAATTGCCTACCGTTGTCATCAGGTAATTCTTCTTCTTCTGTAGTTTCAGCGTCACGAATCCAATCCGGGACTACTTCACCCTTGAGTTGCTGTCCTAACATCCAAAGTTCATCGAGTTCATCGACCCCCATAGACATATTCATATTGACCCCTTCCTCATCCCCTTCTTCAGCACCCACGATGCGGTCAATGAGGGATACCATCAATTCACCATGATACGCCGATATCGCATGAAAACCGTGAGAGTTTTCCTCTTCATCACCATCATCAACGATAAGGTCATCCTCATCATCAACAATCATATCGTCATCATCGAGTTCGACAGGGTCCCAACCTTCATTCTTGTATTGTTCCACCAATTCGGGTGCGTAGATATTGACCCCTTCAGGAATAATCAATTCCCCGATTTCGTTACTCCAAGTGGCGATCCCTCTATCATCCAACCACATCATATAGTCCTTCATATTACTCATTATACTCTATTTCCTTTCATTATCAAGAGTTATTTTCATCATTTTCTGGTGAATTATCGAGCATATAGGTATAACCCTCATCGACCAATTCACCCCATATTTTTCGTGCATCATGCAAAGTCCACATATCAACCTTTTCGCTTGGAAGGGTTGGGCATGAGGTTATCTTGACAACATCATTATTCGTATATTGTTCTATCCACACAAAAGTCCAAGGATTGATTCCCGGAATTTGCTTCGCAAGAATGTACTTGACTATACCCGCAACCGAATCAGGTATTGCGTCCATGATGAGGTTTTTATCGAATTTACCATATTGACCCATGACCATCTTTCGGTCATTGAACCATTGAAGAACATCTTGATCCATGTCCCCGACCGTTGCATGGTTTTGCAATTTAGTCTTTGGAATCCACCAAGTGCTTTCTTCTTGATCCCATCGAGCACCCTTGGATTTCACTTCATCCTTTTCATCGAAAAGAACGGCTAACCTATAACCCTCAAACATACAAGGTTTATTGTATTCATTGTAGGATTCTCTAAATTTCTTTATTTCGCGTGGTTTCAAAATGGACACTCGTTATCTTTCGCGGCGACCATGTTGTCATCCGCATTAGTTTCACCCTCTAGTGGAATATCCGCATCGACTTTTTCGTACAAGTCCATCAATGACTTATTCGTGAGGTCATCGAATCGACTCATGCACAAGGTCAATGCTTTTCTCTTATCACCAAAGATATTGAAAGTTTCAACGATATTGACCAATCTACGAGTTGAAACGACTTCATCGATTCCACCCTCTGCGAAGGTTTTTCGGATAATCTCAGCCCACTTCGTGAGGTTGTCTGCAAAATCTGCATCATCGCAACCGGCTTTTGTAAGAATCTTTCGTTCAGTCGCGCGAGTCGCATATGGTTGTTCCATAGTAACAGGGAATCTGTCAAGAAACGCCTCATTCATAATCGCAGTACCAACGAATCGTCCGTCATCCGAACCTTTACCCTTAGTATTCGCAGTTGCGAAAACAGTAAAACCAGCGGCAGGTGTAACCCATTGTCCGATTTTCTTTAGATAAACGCCCTTACCCTCAAGAACGGATTGTAGACACATGATATTCCGTGATGCAAGGTCTACTTCATCAAGAAGAAGAACACCACCAGATTTCATCGCACACACTACAGGACCATCTTGCCACACTGTGTTACCATTGAGTAGACGGAATCCACCGAGTAGGTCATCTTCATCGGTTTGAGCAGTAATATTCACACGATAACATTCGCGTTTCAATTTCGCACAAACCTGTTCTACCATAAGAGTCTTACCATTACCAGATAAACCAGTAATGAAAATGTTGAATTGAGATTTCGCACGAACGATTTTCTCAATATCCTTAAAATGACCCCAAGGTACATATCCTGTAAACTTAGACGGAACAAGAGAATCTCTATCCCCACCCGTCATACCCATCACTAAAGATGCGGCATTTATAGTTTCAACCGATTGCTCAACCGCACCCTGTACAGGAGTATCATCGGATACAACATTCTGTACAGGTGATGCGGGAGCATCGGCACTTTGGGAGATTTCTACGGAATCCAATTCGGGGATTGCATAAGAACCACGAGCGACTTTTCGGTCTGAATCGTGGGTAATCCATGAAGGGGGCATTTTGTAGATACCCGTGTTATCACAAACCGCTTGCATATCTGCAAAAGTAAGTGGCGATACGCATCCTGCATTTGCAAGGGCATCTACGAATTGTTGTTGTCTTGGTTTTAATTTTGTCATATTCATAATATCTCCTAAAGTGGTCTGATGACTCGATTTCATATAAGGATCTTACCATAAAAGGGCACCCTTGCGTAGGGGTAGTATCGAAAAATGGGCATTATTTCTTTCAAAAGGTCATATTAACTGACACTATGTCGTCAGTGGCTTATAAGTCGTTGATAT
>Ga0209128_1001795_pt1 | contig 14324 bp, 19 predicted proteins | sample ETNvirnome_6_100_FD_184072 | JGI IMG/M metagenome (GOLD analysis project Ga0209128, IMG submission 184072) | Marine viral communities from the Pacific Ocean - ETNP_6_100 (SPAdes) (version 2) | ecosystem: Environmental > Aquatic > Marine > Oceanic | place: Pacific Ocean | collected 2013-06-19 | reverse complement strand
ACTGAATGAATTCCTTTTCTCCTACTACATCTCGTCTATGTCCTTCTTCTATAGTATGAAACTCGTCTGATTTATGGATGATATGTAATAACCTATCTGGTTCTACTTTTGAATATATTAATTCCATATTACTTCTCCTTCAATCCATTCGTAAGTATATTTAATGCCAACTCGTAAAGATTGTGTCGGACACCAACCAAGTTTTTCTTTTATCAAAGTATTATCTGAATTTCTACCACGAACTCCAAGTTGTGGTACATCTATATTATTAATACTAACATCTTTTTCAGAAATATCTATAATCATTTGTGCAAAATCATTTATAGAAATAACTTCATCTGAACCAATATTAAGTGGTTCTTTACAATCTGATTCCATTAATCGTCTAATTCCTTCAACACACTCATCAATATAAAGAAATGAACGAGTTTGTTTTCCATCTCCATAAACTTCTATTTCTCCATTTGAATCTATAACCTTTCTACATAATGCCGCCGGGGCCTTCTCACGTCCACCTTGATATGTTCCTTCTGGTCCAAATATGTTATGAAATCTTGCTATTCTCACATCAAATTCATAATTTTTTGCATAAGCTAAAAATAACCTCTCACTAAACAGTTTTTCCCAACCATATTCTGAGTCGGGGTTTCCTGGATATGCCATATCTTCTCTCAACGCTGGAACATCTACTTTCAATTGATGATCCTCAGGATACATACAGGCAGAAGATGAATAAAACACTTTTTTAACTCCAAGTCGTTTCATAGAATCAACTATATTCAAATTAACCATTGCCGAATTATGCATTATATCTGAATCATTTTCTCCTGTAAAGATAAAATCAGCCCCGCCCATATCGGCTGCCAACTGATATATCTCATCAACTCCATCTACACAAACATCTACTAAATAGGCATCTCTTAAATCTCCTTTAATGAACTCATCAGCTTCCGTTTCACTAAACTCAGGATATTTTAGATCAACTCCTCGAACAAAATATCCCTCTTTTTTTAATCTCTTAACTAAATGTGAACCAATAAATCCACCTGCTCCACATACTAATGCTTTTTTCATTTTATCGCCTCCAAATTCAGATGCATCAATTTCCCATTCTCTTTATCCATATGTGGTAAGTATGACTGACTATAATCATCCATATCAGAATGTTCAGTATCTCTCCAATCATACCAATCAACTGATTTAAACCCAACGTCTTTAAGATCCCGTGATAATGTTTTAAAATCCCAAGTCATATGATGAAAATTTTGTTTGTAATCTTGACCACCATATAACATACCAATCAAAGGATTCAAATCTTTATGTTCCATATAATATTCTGCAAGAGCTTCAAAATTTGGTACAGATATTCGTAAAACACCACCTGGTTTTATTATATCATACCACCTTTGTAAAACATTTTTATATTCCCACCTAATAATATGTTCTAGAACAGCACAGGCATATATAACATCAACACTATTTTCCTTAAATGATCTCAAATATCGTATATCCGATACTACATCAACGCCCTTTAAATAACGAATATCTACATTTTTATATCCTTCCAAATGCTTTTCACCTGATCCTAAATGTAATTTAATCATAATAACTTTTTAACTCCCTCTACATATTTTTCCCCTGACGTATAATCTGAAGAACCATACATTATATATTCTAAATATTTCTCATCTCTACCATCTTTATCTTGTCTACTAAGTTCATCAATTATTTTATTTTTACCTACATTTAACTCTAATAGACCTGGAAAGTTTCCAAAAAAATCACTTTCCCCTGCTCCTCTAATCATAACTGTCGGTATACCTTTCTGAATTGGTTTATACATGAGAGTACTCCCAGCCCCAACTACACATACCGAATCACTAATAAATTTATTATCATCTTCTACATCAAATACTACTTCACCATAAATCCCTGATTTGGATAATAAATTATTTACATAATCAATATCTATATTGTATGATGGTGCGTCATGTCCTCTACTTTTTACTTTTACTAATACTGGTTTATCATACTTTTCTTGAATTTCTTTTAATCCAATTAACTCTATAAATTTTTCATTAAACTCATATCCCTTATAATAGGCCTGAGGATTATTACCTAAAAATTGAGTTATAACTAAAATATGTTCATTAGTTCTTTCATAGTCCTTTAATTTATCATTAGATGGTATTCCACCTAATATATATCTTGATTCATCTACAAAGTCTTTATAATAATCTATCTCATTTTGGCCAAAGAAAAACATTTTATCAAAATTACTATCTACACCAGTAATTGGATATGTCCTTGGTTTAAAATCATTTCCCCCATGTTGATTCCCTAACATTAAAACATCATGTTGTTTAGCATCTTGATATAAATTATTCAACCCACTTCTATCTCTACAATCATCATGAATAATAGCATCAAATTGTGATACATCAATCATTCCTCTCCTATATTCAAACCCAGTCCAATGATTCTCAAAATATTTATCATAATCAGTATGAAACTTATTTCTCATATCATAAGTTCCATTCCAATTTTTATATTTCCCATCAGGATGCATCTGATATAAAGTTAATAAACTTAACTTATAAGTTTCAGAAAGTTTAGGTATTACAGGAAATACTCTTTCACCAATTCTATAAATTGTAGTTACAAATAATATATGTTTCACTTATAAATTTCCAACCAATGTTCAATCATTTCATCCATTAATGTTTCAAATGTATATTCGGGTTCCCATCCAAGTGTCGTCCTTAATTTAGTAGAATCTCCTCTTAAATATTTCAATTCTTCTGCTCTCATAAATCTCTCATCTACTGTAACATAATCGTTATAATCTAAGTCTAATTTATTGAATACATATTCACACATTTCACCAACAGAATTGGTAACCCCAGTAGCACATACAAAATCATCTGGTTCTGTATGATTTAATATCATATTCATCGCTCTTACATAATCTTTAGCGTGTCCCCAATCACGATAAGCATCTAAATTACCAAGTGGTAATTTATCTCGAAATCCTTTTTTAATCTGAACTGCTGATTTCACAACTTTATTAGTAACAAAATTAGAACCTCGTCTTGGTGATTCATGATTAAATAATATTCCATTACATGCAAATAACTTATAAGCGTGTCTATAATGTTGAACCATATTATAACCAAACACTTTAGTACACCCATAAGGACTTGTGGGATGCATCGGTGTGGTTTCTCTTTGATATCCATCTTCATCTACAAAACGACCAAACATCTCTGAAGATGATGCTTGATAGAATTTTGCAGTAGGACAATTATTTCTCCAAGCTTCTAATATATTAACAATACCAAGTGCATTAGAATGTACTGTATATTGTGGGATATCAAAACTAATTCTAACATGACTTTGTGCTGCTAAATTATAAATCTCGTCAGGTTTAATAGTCCTCAACATTTTTTCTAATGAACTTATATCGAGTAAATCCCCATAAAAAGTTTCAACTCCACTCCCAACTAAATGGTCTATTCTACTTTCTTGATTTTCTGCTATAGAATTTCGTCTTACAATTCCATAAACTTCATAATCTTCTTCTAATAAATACTCTGCAAGATAACTACCATCTTGACCATTAATACCTGTTACAAAAGCTTTTTTCTTCATTTAAATATCTCCATATCTCGTAAATCTGGCCAATCTTCTATTACCCATTTTCTTGGTTCTGTTTCTATTGCTTTTGATAATCTTTTTAATCCCAATTCTGCTGTTTCTGGAGTCATATAATAATGATATCCTCTCGTACTTATATCTTGGTCTCTCCAAGGTATATCTGGATCTCTACCATCATATGACATTCGTTTAAGTTCATCTCTTGCATCTTTATCATCTGTTAATATCATACCACCTCTACCAAGACTCAAATGTTTTTGAAACTGAAAACTTAAACACATAAAAGTTTCTGGAATATAACTATCTTTTTTCCATAATACTGCTGCATCAATTATGTTTGTTTCTCCTAAATAATAATAATCTTCCCAATCTTCTTCTTTCCAATCCCAACCAATACCTATTTTACCACCTAAAAATGCAACTGAAAGATAAGTTTGAGCTGGAACGGTAAACCAAACTGTCTCTGTATAAATTAAACATAATTCAATACCATGAGTACAAGAATCTATAGCTACTGCATATGGTGCACCATAAAATTCTGCTATTTTATTCTCAAAGTCTTCTACTGATTTAAAACTCATTTTCTACACTCCACATTTAAACTCATAGATATTCCATTTTCTTTATCCATATGTGGTAAATAAGATTGTGAATGGTCATCAAATTGTGAATGTTCTGTATCCCGCCAATCATATTCTCTCACGTCTCTCATTCCTACTGACTCAATAAGTATATCTGTTAAACTTACATAATCATATACAGTTTTATGATATATTGTTTCATCTCCCATTGGCATTTTACCATATAATACACCAAGAAAACTATCTAATGGATATTGTTCCTCTTTATATAACTTGGCATATACTTCAAAATTAGGAACTGCTAATCTCATAATTCCATTTGGTTTTAAAACCTCTTTCCATCTTTTTAATAATGGTACAACTTCTTCTCTATCTAAATATTCTATAAAATGTGAAGAATAAATTAAATCTGCAGTATCATCTTCATAAGCTCTAATAAAAATATCAGATGAATCAAGATGGTCATATTCACCACCATCAATGTGAATCCAATCTTTACCAAAATCTCTCCATCCACAACCGATATTAAACTTCATCTAAAAAAACCTTATCATTTTCTATACCTTTATATGGACCCGTTTTATATTCATAAACTAATGTATCATCTTCTAATATTAAATAGGTATGACCACCACCTAAAGTTACAGAACAATCACCATTCTCTAATATGGGCTTGGATAATGTAACTCCGTCTGTATCCATCAAATTACATTCCACACTACCTTTTATTACCACCCAAGATTCTTGGGCTATTGTCTGTTCTTCACCTGGTTTCCAAATATGTTGATGTGGTCTAAATGTATGACCTTCATCCATATTAAGTGCAGACAACTGAATGAATTCCTTTTCTCCTACTACATCTCGTCTATGTCCTTCTTCTATAGTATGAAACTCGTCTGATTTATGGATGATATGTAATAACCTATCTGGTTCTACTTTTGAATATATTAATTCCATTATTTATTTAACCTCGTCTCTGTTTCTTCTTGTATATGCATCAATATTACTTCTTTGGGAACTGCACATAGAACATCATCTCCCCATTGTTTAACACCTTTGTTATGGTCTTCATGAAATACATCTTCATAGTGATGCGGAAGATTTAATGGAAATCTGTGAGGACCATACTTCTTTAATTCTTCTAACCTTTCCTTAAACATTTCAGTCTTATAAATAGCATCTACTGATAATGAAGAACCAGGCGATTTTGATGCTGGATATAACCATAAATCCTTACCTGATTCATATCCACCATGAAACTTTTCTTCAGTATATTTCCACAATCTACCAATTGGCATATAACTCACATCTCTTTCCACTAACTCATCCATCATTTTATTCCATCTATTATAAGTAATTCGATACTCAAAATCTTCACATAAAATCATAGTATATGGTGTTTTAACTTTATCTACCATTGCAAGAGTAACTTCTCCCCAATTCTCTTTTAAGTTATTTTCAAAAGTTAATTTTTTTATATTATCCTCATATAATTGACCAACTTCAAAAACATTATGTACTGACCCGTAATTTACAAGAAACTCATAATCTTTAAATATCTTCGCCATATTAGGAATTTGAGATTTTAATATTTCAAATCTTCTCTTTTTCGTACAGATAAAATTTTGGACAACAGTAATCATAAATATATTCCACCTTCTACAAAATTATGTGCTATCGGATATTGTCTTTGTGATTCATAACATTTAGAATATCTTGTTACAATTTGATTTGTTCCACATTGATTACTAACATTTACTTTTGCCTTTGATTTAATATACAACTGAATTCTCAAATCTATATATCTCAGGTCTAATGCCTTATCTATAAAACCAAACGGTGTTTCTGAAATAGGTTTTGATGTATAATAAAAATAAGGTAACTCATAGTCATTTAAAACTTTAGACATTACTTTTGCATCTTTGTCATAACTCTCTTGATGATGTTTTCCCATTTGTGTTCCAAATCTATCTGATACTAATAATGAACCAAAATCTTTAATAATATGTCGTGGGACTTTACGTTCTTCATAACCGACATGCTCTTTGATTATATCATCACCAAATTCCCTTTCCTCATCCGACCAATACATTTCTGGTTGTGAATCACTCATTTCTTCTTCTGTGAATTGCCAGAACTCCAACATCTGTTTAATAAGTGGTATGTCGGTATTGTCCTTATCGTATATTCGATAGTGGTCATGAAATACCTCACCATCTATTTCATCAACAAACTCATCTACGAATGGATTGTTATCAAATACCACATGAACATTATTATGGTCTTGACCAAATAACTTTTTTAGAAGTTTTTTAGATGGAACAACTACCTTGGAATTTGGATACTTCTCTTTCAATAAACGAGGCATTGCTGATATGATTCCCCAATCACCAATTCCGTGAGCTGTTCTCATAACCATAAACTCTTGATTATCTAAATACTCATCTGGTATCCGTAATCCTTCTGATTTTTCAAATCCAATATATTCCGTTTCGTGAACTGGATGAACTTGGTTATCTACAATTCTCCAAAATGTTTGAAGTGGAACGTTCCTATATCTACAAATAACTCCTTCTTCTGCTTTCAATAATTTACCTGGCCGACAATCTGAACCCTTTTCTTCTCCAACATACTTAACCAAATCAAATGTTGGATATTCATTCACACAATGGTCAACTGCATCCTTCACATCCTTTTCTCTGTGTGGTGGTTTTGGTAATCCATAATCATCAAATACTAATATTAATTCTTCATTTAATTTAACTAAACCTACTGATTTTTGAATGTCATGCATCACATTTGGATATTCATGAACACAATCTATAAAAACTACACTTATATTTTCAAAATTCCAATTTGATTGATAAACATCCATCTGTAAAAATTCAATATTATCTCTATCTTTATTTACATCTTCTGCAAACTTCAACAAATCCCAATCGTTTTCACAAGATATAACCTTTTTAAACAAGAAACTTAAAATTCTTGTTGTGTATCCCCTATTAGTTCCTATTTCTAAGCAAGTTTTATCTTTCCAATCCTCTCCAAAAAATTCAATTAAATCTCTTTTAAACTTTAAAGATGTTGTATCTTTATCCTGTCTTTTATCAGGAATACCTTTTAAAATTTCACCTTGATTCATCTACCAACTCACTTCCCAATCATCAAACTCAGCTGCTATACAATCTACCTTATAATCTTTTCTACCATCACCATCAAGTTGATCCTGTATCTTATTCTTTGCAGTATTTCTAATTCCATTTAATCCATGAGTCAATTCAAGATTACCTTTACCCTCACCTTTTCTATATTCAGTTTCATTATGCCAAATATGTAGGTTCATCTGTGATAAAACTATAACCGACCTAATAAGTTGTCCTAAGTTAGCATAATCATACTCTTTATGTAAACCCAATTTATCTAAATCGTGAACTATGTCTTGAATTTCTTTAGAGTATTCTTCTTTATGTTCTGGTATAAAAACTTCCTTTAACTGAACGATGGAAAGTCTATCTATTAATTCACTAATTGTTGGTAAGTATTTTCGAGTATAACTCATTTTGTTGTTCCTGTTTTTCTATTGTTTTACGATGATATAACGACAATTCTTCGTGTGGTGGTAAATGTGCATATGTTTTACAGCCTGTAATATACTCATGAACTGGTCTAACCCACCTTATCTTTTCATCATTACGAAATACTCGTGCCTGATAATCTGGATAATTAACCCAACCTTTATCACTTACTCTCCATCCCCACTTCATACGATGTTCTTCAGTGAATCCTTCTACTGTATTTACTCGTGGGACCCACACTAAATCTACATCATTTGTTTCTAACATTTCTGGTAAAATATTAACGAGATTCTCATGTGGAATCTCGTCTGCGTCTATGTGAAAAATATAATCTCCACTACTATTTTCTATTACTGAATTCTTTTGGGCTGAAAAATCACCATCTAATTTTCTTTGATATATGTTTATTAACTTGGCATGACCATATTGTTGTGACCACGATTGTAAAACAAATTGTGTATCTTCGTTAGAGTAATCATCACATATAACTATTTCATCATCTGGTCGTGTTTTATGGATGAGAAATTTTAATAACTCGTTAAGTTCATCCGCTTCATTATGAACTGTAATACCATAACTTATTTTCATTCTATACCCTGCTGTTCCATCATCAATTCTATTTTATCTCTTGGAAGTTTTATTGGCTCATAAAAAACTCCTTTTGTCTTTGCAATTTTCCAAACATAAGTTCTATACTGAGCCAATTTTTTAAATGGTCCTATCATTACCTTTACCAATACTCTTGCCTTTGCTCCCCTTGCCCCAATTTTATTTTTTGGTATATTCACTTTATAAATTTCATTTTTTAAATCAACAATTTCAACATTTCCTATTTTATTCAACAATTTCCAATTTTGATTTAAATTTTTAATAAGTCTTATATTAGATTGTTCTAATTTAATACCATTTATATAAAATTTCTTTTCACCACTTTTTAATTTTTTAGGAAATTTTGGATTGAGAACTAAAACAGTCTGCATTCTTGGTTTCTTTGTTTCATCAAGTGGTTTATATCTAAATGAAATAATATCACCTGGTACAATTTCTCCCCAAGACGCTAACTGTTTAGGCATTTGGTTTTTCCATTGTTATACCCATCTTTTTACACGCTTTGAGAAATTCATATTGACCAAAACTTAATGAATTTTCTACATCCAATTTCTCTTTATAAAATTCTCCGTCCTTGTCTGGAATTGGATATTGTTCTTGTTCTTCTTCTGGTATTTCTACTACTTCAGCATATTTCCAAACCCAATTTTTTACATCTCCTTCTGGAAATATAATCCCTTTTGGTCCCATATTAACTACTGATGGATACCAATAAATTTCTCGTTTCTCATCAAAAAATTTTAATTCTTCAACTAATTTAGATGTCTCTTCTACCCTATCAACCCCATCTTTTGTATAATAACTACTACTCATAAATCCACAATTAAAACACATATAAGATTTAAATTCTTCTTGAGTGTCCTCAAAACACGCATCAGTATCATAACATACTGGACAGTCTATTACTCTTTCCATATTATTTCACCTTTTTTAATTTTGGAAGTTCTATTTTAGGTATTTCTTCATGACTAATCTTTTTCAATTTTGGTAATTTTAAATCTACCGACTTTGGTTGTTCTTCAAATTTTGGTAAATGTTTATCTAAAATTTCTTCAAATTTCTTAGTCATCGCATCAAGTGAAAATCTCATCTGATTCTTGATTGAAAGTTTCTTTCCTTTAACTATATATTTACTATAATTAGTAAATACTTCCTTTAACATCTTTGACGCATAATTATAATTTACTGTATACCATTGTGTTCCTTTTATATGCATACCTTTTTGTAATGATCCCTTTTTCACATTATTAAGACTTCCAGGCAATAACACCGCATCTGAATCAAGAAAATCCGTATGACCACTCCAATTAGGAGCCATAACTGGTTTCTCTGAAAGAGATGCTTCAAGTAATGGACGACCAAATCCCTCTCCGTGAGTAAATGAAACATGAGCCTTTACCTTTGGATAATTATACAATCCATTCATTTCATCATCTTCTAAATCTCCGTGTAAAACATAAATATTTGGTAATTTACCTTTAACAGTCCTTTTAATCTCTTTTATTTTTCCAAGTATATCTTCTCTATCTAAAACAGAAGGTGATGCTCCTGATGTTTTAAGAATAAGAGCTGGTTGTTTCTTTTTATTTTTAAATGACTCATAAAATGTTTTTATCAACATACCTAAATCTTTTCTATCTTGTCCTAAATTACCCTGTAACCAGTGTCCTACAAACAAGAAACAAAAATCTTCTTTTATTTCTTCAAGAGTATCCACGAGGTCTTTAGAAAACTCTTTTGTAGTTTTATATATTTCTGTATCTGCCCCTTCAAATAAAACTTCAATAGGAGTAGTACATTTAAGCTCACCAACCTTTTGTTTAGTCACCTCATCATGTTTATCAAATTGTGTTTTAGATAAACTTTCCTTAATAAAATTTGCAGGAACTATATTCAAATCCATTCTATTTAAACCCTCAATCCACTCTGGAGGACAAAGTGTAGTCTCTAATCCTGCTGTAATACCAATATTATATTTAGCCATATTCTGAAATTCATTTGGTACTACAATATGAAAATGTATATCTGGTTGGCGTTTTAAATTTGGATCACTTAACATCCTTTTAATTATCGGAATATCATTTGGATCCTTATCATTTAATGCATCTTGTGGTGTCATGCCCCAACGGACAGGCCAGATTTTTATATCAAACTTATCCATTGCAATTAATGACCTACATATATCCCTACTATGTGAACCATAACCACTACGGGTGCCTACTGGTGCTGTTACTAAAACTAATGGTTTCATTTATACCTCTTATTTAAATGGTGATTCTAAAAACTTTTTAAAACCGTTTACAACCTTTGTCCAAAAAATATCTTCTGAACCTCTAAAATTACCTGCAATATTTTTTCTCCTGTCGGGTGTTTTCCGTCTTGCTGTAGTTTTTCTTCCTGCTCGTTTCTTAGTCGTTGTTGTTTTCTTCTTTGCTCTTGGCATTTTATTCTCCTATGCTTTATATAACGTAAATCTTTTTCTTGGTGTCCACTTCTCAAATCCTGTATCCATATCCTTAATAAACCTCTCACACATATGTTTACAAGACATTCCAATTTCTTCTTTCAACATCCACTCTCTACCTATTTCTCCTGCCTCTTTCCGTTCTTCTTTTGGTGTATCATACCATTCTTTAAGTCTATCTGCTACATCATCCCACCTACATCTATCATCGAAAATATATGGTGTCGGTATTGAACCTTGTATAGAACGATTTGACGGCCAAACTGGTTTTACCCATTCTCCGTGAGTAAGGTCTGGATTATCTTTCCACTTTCTATCATCGTGTAATGAATGAACCCAACTATAATCTTCGGCAGTTATATGTTTTCCCTTATACTTAAATCCACACTGGTCTTGTAGTCCTCCTGAAACATTTACGATAATTGGTGTTCCACTCATTACTGCTTCTGCAGTTCCCAATCCAAATCCTTCGTTAGATGCCATATTGACTTGAATGTCTGCTATGTTATATAAAAAATTGAGTTGCTTATCTTCCACCTTTTGATCTGAAAAAATTACATCATAATCGGGACAAATTTCATTTACTACTACTGGTAAATCAGTTCCATTGTTATCTACTGGTTGAGTATGCATTATCAATACACACTTACCAGCCTCTTCTTTTGATAACATATCACAAAATGTTTTATATGCCATTATAACATCACTTGGAAGTTTTCTACGAATGTTTCTGTTGTTCCAAAATACTACAAAATCTTTATCTTTTCTCTTTAATGCTGATTTTCGATATTCCTGTAATTCGTGCCATTCTTTTACATCTAATTCAGTTATAGGATAAAACTTATCTTCTGGAATACCATGTGGAATGTATGTGCAATCCCAATCAGTTCGTGGTTTATTTTGTGCAACATTCTGAACAATATTTACTGTCTGTTTAGATATATTCATAATTAAATCAGAAGATTCGTAGAAATTTTCATTGTATCTTGGATAAGGTAAATCATCCCAAATATTATAATAAAAAATAGGAATGTGTTGTCTGAGTTCATGTTCCATCTGATATAACCAAACCCAAAATCTTGGGTCTGTATAATGTAAAATGGCATCTGGTTTTTCTAAATTCATTACTTGTCTAAGTAATTCCTGGTTCCCATAACCACTAATTGGATATATTTTAAGATATGCATCTTCTATTCCAGTTTCTTCACGAACTGAATCATTCATATCCACTATTTTACCTTCTTCAGGATGTTTTATGGCGCCAGCCAATTGAACCCAGTCGTAATGTTTAATTGTTCCTAAAACAAAGTTTTTAGATACTGTACCGACTCCACTTGACATTCTCAAATCATCTGACAGTAATAAAATTTTCTTTTTAGATTCTACTACATCATATGATTGTGTTTCAAAACTACCACCAATCTTTTTTAATTTTGGAAGATTTATCTCCGACATTTGTAACCCTCTTTGTTATAACTATTTAAAAATTACTACCACTAATCTGCAATTCATCATACTCCACAATAGACTTTTTGTATTCTTCATCTTTTAAATACTTATCCATTGACCTATTTACTAATTTCTGTAATGTAAATTCTTCACTTAAAGCAACTCCCCTAAACTTCTTATATAAATCAGTTATGATTTTAACGGAAGTTAGCTTTGTATCACTCCTCATAATAATCTCCATATATATGTATATATAAATATCATATCAGTCTAAAATCACAACCTTTTTCTTCATTTTTTGTGCATGACTGATAGTATCCAATGTGCCGTTTGATTTGTATCCTTCTGGTATGAAGGCTACTAAATAATCACTATATTCGGCTATTTCTTTGTTTCTGTCAAAATAATTAGTGACATGATAAGATTTTCCGTAATTATCTCTATCTAATATACAATGTTGGTTATAGGTGTAATGTCTTGGTGGAAATTCTACATATCTCATATCAAACTCTAATGCAAATTTCTTAGCGTATCCATCAGCCCCCTTCATTTGACCACCACTTACTACTTCAACATCATCCCCAAACTTTTCTTTTAAACTAAAAACAAACTCTTTAACTTTAAGTTTATTAGTGTATATACGAGCTCCTACTATACCTACTTTTTTCATTCTATTTAATCCTCATAATCATTTCGTTTTTGTTTTCTCTTAGGTGGATGATCTGATTTTGGTGGTTTAGGTAATGTAATAAACTTTAAAGTTTCTCTAAATTGTTCTAATCCATTTAACACTCCGCCAAGTCTCCATCCACTCTCATGTTCATATTGAAATCTACAAGGATATTTCTGTTCCTTATCATCATTATGTATAATATTATACCAAGTAAATTGTGCATGATCACTATCTCTATTTGGTCGTATTGTAGTTTTGTAGTGAAGTAAACTTTCATACTTTTTCATAAATGATTTTAAATCTTTTACTTTCACTTCTCCTTCATCATACCACAACTGGAGTTTAAAGGTTCGTACTTTATAAATCTCATGAACTTTATCCACTACTAAATGTTCTAATGGATCATTTAAAAAATCAGAAAGTTTTATTCTTAACGCGTAAATTGCTCCACTCATACTCTTGCTCCATTCTTATCACATAACTCTGGTTTATCTCTAAAATCACACCACCTACAATTTTTCTTTGAAGGTAGTTTATTATAAATATGGTCATCTCTATATTCTCCATCATCCGTAAAACAATCATCTATAAAATTTTTAAGTCTTAAATTCACTTTATTTATAGAAGGTTTACCATTTGCTGGTGAAAATGTTTGTATTCTTTTTTGTGGAAAATCTGTATTCTCCCACAATTTTCTTTTAACTATAAAATATTCAACTTCAATTCTATCTAATGGTACATCAAATTGCTTAGAATAAAATTGTTTATATAATAACAACTGGTCTGTTTTATTCTTATCTACCTTTTGATATTTATTCCATCCATGTGTTGCTGTCTTTATATCAATAATCTTAATTCGATTTCTAACAGTATCTTTTATAATTAAATCAATAAAACCTCTAAACTTAATATTCTTATCCATGCCATAATCAAGTTCTGTTTCTATACCAAGTAGTTCATACCCTCTCTTACTAAAATACATATTTCGTTTTTTCTTAAAGAAATCTATTATCTTTACTCCGTCTGAATAAAATTCTACCATTTGGTCTTTGGTACAAAACTCTATCCCACCATTTTCTTTCACGATTTCTAAAAAGTTTGTCTTTAATCTATCTTCCAACATCTCATCTAAATAAAGTTGGTCGGCCTCCTTAATACTTTTAGTGTACATCACTCTCAAATATTCTTGTAGAACTTCGTGCATACTCGTTCCAAATAAAGTATGTATATTATCAGTAAATACTGATAGTCTATCTACATAATTAAGTTTCCACATATAAGGACATTTATCCCATTGTGAAAATTGGCTATCCGAT
>Ga0209128_1001794_pt1 | contig 14325 bp, 17 predicted proteins | sample ETNvirnome_6_100_FD_184072 | JGI IMG/M metagenome (GOLD analysis project Ga0209128, IMG submission 184072) | Marine viral communities from the Pacific Ocean - ETNP_6_100 (SPAdes) (version 2) | ecosystem: Environmental > Aquatic > Marine > Oceanic | place: Pacific Ocean | collected 2013-06-19 | reverse complement strand
TACCACAAACAAACACTAACTTGGGTTTGTAGCTATCTATAGTACGAAACAAATGCTCTCTACAAATCTCCCTATCTGATGGGGTCATGTCAGCGTCTTTAACACTAGGACACTTTACAGAGGGAGAGAACGCATACGAAACTTTAAGTGGGACTATAATATCTTCGATAAGGTCTTTTGCTTGCTTTGGTAAGGGGATACATTTCCCATTATTTTTACAGGCGTAAGACTCAGTAACAAATAAGACATCTACAGGCTTAACTTCTTCGTAATCAACAATGCAATGTTCGGACTTGTTGATCTTAAGAATGGAGCAACCCTCACATAGAGGGTTGATACCAACTCCGCTTTCAGCATATAAATTATTCAGGTTCATGGCGAAACACTACATAGACAACAAGAGGTTTGAGGAATTGATCTTATTATACCAGAAAGATCCAAGAAAACATGAGGAAGAGCTATTTTCTATGTTCGATCTGTTAATTCAGAATATATTAGTGTCTTACGGGTTTGCCGTAGATCTGGATGACGCTAAACAAGACTGCTTTGTACTTATTCTTAAAACCATAGAGAAGTTTAAGCCAGAGAACGGAAAAGCGTTCAATTACTTCACTACGATTATAATGAATAATCTTCGACTGATTTATACAAAAAATAAGAAGTATAGAGAGAAGCTAGATGCTTACGAAGAGTTGATGAAGAATAAAAATAATTAACCGTATCTACGCATAGCTAACAACGCATAACCAACAATATCCTGATAAGGATTCTCTTCAAATGCATCTGGATCATTAGCTATACGAAAAAGCTTATCAAGTATCCTGGCAATAGTAAGGAGGTCATCGTACTGATCTACCTTAATACCGTTCGGAAACATCTCCATTAGGCATCTACCACTCCTACCGAACGAATCCCCATAAGCCTTTTGCTTATCCTCAACAAGCTTCCCTACCATAGATCCTATATCTGAGTAGGTTCTATCGGAAGACTTCTTTGTGTATTTTTCTTTAGTCACGGTTAATAACCTCAAGTCTCCTGTATATGTCTGGGAGATAATCAATCACCCTAGTCCTTTTACTCTTACCCGAACCTTCTAGAAGTACTAACGCAGGTACTTTAGTAATATTCCATATAATAAAGCTATGCGGGGTATCAAAAGAATTCACTACAGTAATAGGTAACTTAGATCCCTTACTAGTTAACTTATCTAATAAGGATACTGAATATTTATCCCATAAGGAAGTAAATAATACTGCTTCTCTTTTACCAGACAATCTCTGATCCTTAATCAACTTATTAATTTCGTTTTCTTTTTTAAGAAACTTAATTATTTTCATTGTCTGATATCTCATCTTCAGGAATAACAACCTCTTCTTCCTGATCTAATTTATCCGTAATCTTTTTAGAAATATTAGTTTCTAGTGTAGCTAAACCCAAAAAGAAAATAGATTTAAGAAATTTACTTTCCTCTAATTCGTCTGGTTTAGTTATATTTTGGAAATTAGTGAAAGCCTCAGCCTCACTCTTGTCTAATTTAAAAGTTATCTTCATTCTATTCTTTGTCCTATGTTCTACTTTAAGGGACCATTTAGATGGGTTCCACCCAGATAAGTCTACTGGAGTGAACGAGTCGTTACTAACCATGATCTATAATAGTACAGCAAGGGAAGGAAAATAATGAAAGATACATATAATTTAGATAATCTGCGTAAGAAACCTAAGCGTAAGAATAGTAAGGCCAAAGGGTCAGCATTTGAAAGGAAGGTAGCAAAGCTTCTTAATGAACACTTTGAGACCACCGACTTCCAAAGAACTCCTGGCTCGGGTGCCTATGCTACCACGCACAAGCTACCAGATCATCTAAAAATCCATGGAGATTTGATAACTCCTAAGAATTTCATCTATACCATCGAATGTAAGAAGGGTTACAACGATCTGGACCTATACTCACTACTCAATCCAAAATCTAAGATCTATGAGTTCATCAAACAGACAGAAAAAGATGCTGAACAAGCAAATAAATCGGGAATTGTCTTGATGGCTCAGGATCGTCGTGATATTATAGTTTTAATTAAGCAAGATAGCCATATATGTAATCAACTAAAGCTTAACAATAAAAGAGTGATATACATACTGAAGGACTATGCCTTAACAGCATTTAAAGATCTACTAAGTATAGATAGGTCTTTATTCTTTAATTAAGTGAGTGAACATTAACTGTTGAACTTCTAAAAGCTTGTTCATTATTTCTGTTGGAGAATATTCTAAGGAATCCTTAATAGATTTTCCATGAACTGGTCCTGTCATTTTCATAGAGTTCCTACCAGTCTTAGACATAGCAAAATTAGCAGAGTATCCACTAATAGAAAACCCTGAATCAGTTATATTAAGACCCTCACCAGTTTTAATATATTTTTTCATAGCTTTAGTTAAATATTTATTCCCATTATAACGAAATCTTTCACCTGTTAAATAGTTCTGAACCACAAAGTCTGAGTTGTCACTATCATAACAGCCCCTCATAAGATAACTAGTAGCTACGCCTCTCCAAGCCGCAGACTCTTCAGGATCACTAGACTGACTTCCAGACTGAATCTGGTTTAGTAATAATCTATTCTCTATTTTTTGTTTTAAAGCAGTCACTAAAGAGGATTTATCTCCAGTGTCCCCACTTTTATTTATCTCTACTAAAGATTTATTTAATACTTCTTGAGTAAGTCCTAACGATTTAGCAGCCTCTGGACCAATAGAAGTTAGGAATGTTCTCGCAGTTTCCCTGGCATTCTGTGTCGTAGAGCCTGTATTTGGATCAAACATAGAATTTAAGGAATCTATACTATCTTTTATATCATTAAATTTATCCATTACAGAAGCTTGAGATTTTTTAGATAACCCTTGTGCTTTAAATAAAGTTCTAACATAGTCAGAGTCCCCAGTAGCAAAATCTGATGTTACATTTAGTATAGAGGCTGTTGATCCCAGATTAGTTCTTGCTGAGTCCATGGTCCATTTCAAAGAGTCTGTAGTTACATGTACCTCAGACGATAAATCATCTTTAGATAAACCGTATAGTTTTTGGGCTGTTTTTAATTCTTCTGGTGTAAGTATCTCACTTAATGGAGCAGTAATGATAGGTTTCCCAGTAGTGTTATGGGCTTCCGCATTTTCTAAATCCCTGTATATTAATAACTGATCTTTCTTAGCCCCTTCTCCTCCAGCCCCACTTCGACTTCCTACACGCATAACCATATCAGGATTCATGGACTTCATATCGGACACTCTATGACGTAATACAGAAGATACCAAAGCATGGAATGTCTGCTGTATACTTTCCGCATCCTCCACACCCCCAAAATGCTCCTCCATTAATTGTAAAGATTCTCCTAAAATTTCGGTTTCTTCGGTACCTATTAACTCTCCATAATTAACTTGATCATTTAGTTTAAGAGCTTTCATTATATCAGTTCCAAAATTATCTAAAAGTCTACGATATAGTTTTGTTGCTCCCTTATAATTATTTTGCATAAGCAAAACAGCTATGGTGTCCATAGATTCAGAAACCTCAGTGATAATTTTTTGTGGAGTAGCTTTACCTTGTAAAGCGAAATCACTTCTATCGGCTTCTGGAATTTTTAAATCGTCCTCACTAAAACCTTTACCCTCTCCCCAGGTAAGCAAACTCTGTTGAAAAGTTTCTAAAGTTTCTTGTAGAGGTGATAACTCTTTCTCGTCGGGGTCATCTGGGTGAGCTTTTTTCTTCTTTCTCATCTCCCAATCAAATGTTATACCTAACTCATCTAATTCATTGGCTTTAACAAATATTTTAAAATGTTCGTGGTGTCCCGATTTATACTTAGATATAATTATATTATTTTTTACAAACTCTGCGTCCTGATATGTAAACAGAGATCTCTGATGATTAAACTTATCTATAATATTCAAAACCTTTGATAAATTAGCAGTAGCATCTATTACATAAGGAGTAGGAGGTCTTTCATACTTGGTAACTACCCCCATAAAAACATCTTCTTCTGTAGCTAGGTCAACCCCAGCCTTACCAACAAGACTGTTATATATTTTAACTGGAATAGTTCTCCAATTAGCGGTCCCCTTAGCTTTCATTAACTCTGAAATTCCTAGTCTGGGAGCTACCCTAAATAAATCAGCTAGGGCACCTATTAAACTTGGACCTCCTAAATTTTGTAGTTCATAAGCCTGGGAAAGACCCAACACTTCCTGCATCTCAGGAGTGTTTTCTCCAGCCCCTTCGGAAGACAACTCCCCAGAAACATAACTTCTAACTAGTAAATTTCTATACTTACCAAATTCCTGTGCGTGGGTAGTGCAATCCTTTTTTACTACAGGAATCTTACTGCCAGTAAGATAGATAGTCCCTCCACAAGATGCTGATTCACCACCAGAAGTTTCGCCCTCCTTAGAGGAGGTGGATTCCGTTTCTCCAGCAGCCTGTAATAAATTCAACGGGTCTGCACCAACATCAACCTCTGTTACAGTCTGGGACTTTTTAGATGCTGGATCTATCTGTGGACCAAATACCGCTAGTAAGGTAGTGTTAGTTTGGGTTATGGCTGCATCGTCTTCGGGTAACTTAAAATAACTTATATTCTCATCCTGTTCAACCAGACGAACCTTAAGGCTTCTTTTCTTAAGAAGAGTATAACTATTTAGTAAATCGTTGAAAAAATCCATTGTATTACGTTAAAAAAACCCAACCCAACCAAGAACACAAGGCTGAATTGGGTTTTTACTTATATTTATTATAGGTTACTATCCTATAGTATCGCCTTTTTGTACAAGAAAATCGTAACGGAAAGTTACCGAGACAGTATCGAAATCATTAGTAGAATAATTCTTCTCTGCTTTAGAGAATTTCTTAGGGTAGACCCCTACTAATTTTACCATAGAGATAGGCTCATTCTGTCCATTCATTTCTAAAATTTCTACATTAGACTTGAAAGACCCTGGATTATTGAGGAACTTGGTAGTAAACTCACCCGTCATAGGATCCCAAACAGTTTGGAAGTACTTGTATAATTGCCAACCAGTTTTAGTTTTTAACAAGTTATCAAAAGTTACTTCTAACTCTCCATAAGATGGTCTACCTGGATAAAATACTTTATCATTAACTCTATGAACTTCTATGTCCTCTACAGAAAGCTCCAATCCACCTACCTGCTTTGCAGCTAATGTAAGGGGCTTAGAAAATCCTAGGGGGACCTCTACATCAGCGGGAGGGAAAAAAGTTATTTCCCATTGGTATGCCCTAATTGAATCCAGGTCCTGAGAGATAACAGGAAGACCTTTTGAGTTCGTTAGATCTCGATTTAAGTTATTAGCGTAATAAGATGATCTTGCCATATTTATATTCCTTTATATTTGTGCTGATTGGTTAACTAAGTTAAGCTCAAAGACAATAACTTCAGCAGCTTTAGTTGGTTTAAGAAGTATCTTACACCATAATTCATTTCTATCAACCCGAACAGCCGTGTTAGTAGTCTCGTCACATATAACTCTATAGTCCACTAAACCCCTTCTTCTTTGTATATCATCTAAAAGAGGAACCACTACATTTTCCACCTTCTCCCAAGTTACAGAATCGTTAGGCTCAAAAACAAATCTTCTAGTGGAAGCAAGAATAATCTTTCTAATTTGAATCATCAATCTTCTAACATTAACTCTATCCAAGGCAGTAGGATTCCTCTGTGCGGTTCTCTGTCCGAATATCATAAGCCCTTGTTGGGGGAAATTAACAATTGGGTTAACGATATTACCACCACTATACATGGAGTCTCTATCCCCTTGATTAACACTTACCTCCACATCAGTAGGTTTAGTTAATCTACCTCTAGTTACACCAGCAGGAGCAAACCAAGGATCGGAAACCTCATCTGTATAAGCCATCTGCCTGACAGCATAAATAGCTGGGTCATACCAACGATCTTTAGCCGCAATGGTGTCATAAGTTTGAACCCAGGGCCAATAAACAGCAGCAAAATTACTAGTGATTGCAGCAGTACGCTCATCAGATTGCCCATTAGTCCAATCAATTGCTTGTTGGACAGTAGTTAATCCCTCTGGGGGAGCTACAACAGCTACAAAGTTTTGAGAACTCTCTGCCAATCCAATTAAAGCATTTTGTGTACTTTGATCATTAAATCCAGGCACAACACCCATTGAAATATTTAAGGTATCATCATCTAATGCATAGATACCAGACTTAGCAGCAGTGGTACCTATTATTTCACTTGTTGTTTGGCTACCGTTAGTACCACCAGCTAAACCATAGGTCCCTTGAACGGGCTTAACAAATTTCGGATCAACAGCACTAATATTGCTCCCATCATCACCCAAAATATTTGGATTAGGAAGCCCGTTCGCACTAAGATTGCTTTCAAATGTAGGAAGGGCATTTAGAGATGCATCTGCACCAGAAGCCGTAAAATATGCTTTAATATATTGTGATTTAAGATCAGTAGCACCTGTGTTAATCACATCTTCTGCAAAACTACCAGACGCGACTAAGGATATTTTAAATGATTCAGCAGTAGCTCCATCCTTATTTATTTGAAGATTTACTGCATCCCCACCAGTCCTGGTGACCTCCGAAGAGAACCCACTAGTAGTACCATCTGCTGCGGTACCTAAATTGTAGCCAGCACCAGCGTACAGACTTTGTACCGAGTAAGCTATTCCACCAGCCCCAGCAGTATTAAAACTAATTCCAGTGACGGACACAGAGGAAGCTGCTAATTTGTTACGCCAAGTCCAGTGTTTTAGGTTTACACCACCACTACCATTAATATCTTGTAATACTGGTTGCCCAACAGTCTTAGTAGTATCAGTCCAAGCGGAAGCTGTAAGAATTACATCTGATCCTGCGTAACCAGCAGCTACATACCCATAATCCAATCCAGTGCCAGAAACCCAAGAACCAGCAACAGTATCATAAAATGAACCCACAGCGGCACCGTCCATTCCACCACCTATAATCTTTTTAAGTGCAATAGCTTGTCTATTTTGAGAAGTGCTACCAGTAACAGTACCAGCAGGAATATTAAATGTCTTTGGTGTATTAAATATATCTGTACCATCTACATTCACCTGAACTTCTAAATAAAGACCAGAGGTTGCATTAGATTGCCCGAAGTGACCAGATGCCACAGCAAATGCTGGGCAGCTACCTAGCTGTATAGTAGAGGAAGCATCCACAGCATCGCTACCAACAGCCCTAACATAATACAGAGAGTTTGTAGCCTCTAACATTTCTATACTGCCTTCAAGCCCTTGTCCCGTAATGCCCTCAGAAGGGTTACCGAACGTCTGTACTAGCTGCTCCTGCGAGGTTATTAGAGTAGCCTTATTGACAGGCCCACTATTACTAAAGCCAACCACGCCCACCACAGAGGGGTTGATGGAGGCTGGGTAGTCACTCAGATCCTTCTCTACAATATAAACTCCAGGACTCACAAATGATGCCATGTCTTATTTCCTTATGCGTTAGTAATTTTTAAAACTCGCCTTTTAGCTAAGTTTTTTACTGTGTTAGTAAGAGCAGATTCTGGGACTGCTATACTCTCCCTAGGGGCCAGCCACTTAGAGTGAGGTCCCTGTGGGGTAGATATAATAATTTGTCTACCTGTATAAGAATCATTTTTTATTACTTTCATATCGCTCTCCTATTACTATTTATCTACTTCAGAACTATATCAGTATTTATTTTTTCAGGAAACCCATAATTCAGATACGATGCTCTCTACCCTGCCAGTAGAGGTAACCTTGTATTTTGGACTAGGGATAAAGAACTCTGTAGTTATTGTAAAAGATTTTCTAAGAAGTCTATCCTCCCTATCTCCTGCATTTATAGTGTTATTGCTGCTTTCATCTGATAAAAAGCATTTTAAACCATTAGTAAATGATGTTTTTAGGTGGAGACTAGGGTTGAATTTTAGTCTTACGGATTGAGAAATTTGATCTAAATCTTCCATATACTTAGCCCATAAATTCACCGAATACGATATACTGACAGGCACATCAGCAGTACCTATTGTCCTTTCAGCCCGTTGAATATCCTCATTCCACACAGACGATTGTATAAGAACATTATCATACCTACGCTTTTTCTCATCATTCTTAGCAGCCGTTTGATGCACAGTAATGATAGGTAAAACCATGTTATTTTCTTGAAACTTTTTAGCCACTGCCCGTTCTGGTGCGGAGTGATGGGCAGTAACTCTAGTTAATTTGTCATTACCATTTACATAATGAACATTACCAAAAGATGTAATAAGAGAACGAAGAACTTCTTTATATACAAAGGGGGATAGCGTAGAGTTTTTAGTAGCCTCTACTATATAATTATTCATTAAATACCTAGCAGATCTACCAGCACTACTAGTATCCGTCCCTAAATTCTCGTAAGTAAAATCTAATACTTCTGGTATAGTTTTACCTGTATAAACATCTTCTTTATTCGTCAAGACTTATATACCCCCCAAGATTATCACTCCGATCTGGTAAGTTCTCATTATGAGTCTCTTCATTATCTCTAAGAAGTTTAGCGGAACAAGCCATATGGTAAACTCCATATAGCTCAAAACTATCTTCTTGAACCTGATAAATTTCATACTTTTGGTTCTGAAACGCTGGCTCTATTATGTCTCCTGCCTCTGGGGACCTAGTTATCTTCTGCTCAATATAAGATTTATTAAATATAAATATCTGATCGTTTTGAAGTTCGATACCAAACTCAGATAAGGACTCCTCTAAAAGAGTAGGATTATAATGTCCATATACTTTAATAGGCTCTATATCCAGTACCTTACTCCTAGTTTCTAGATAAACATTATCATAATCTTCACCTAATCTAAACTTATAATAATTTAATTCTGAACCCCCTAGTCTTATGATCTCATCATCAACTAAATTAAATAAATTAATATCATTATTAGTCTGATCAAATAAGCTAAGTTCGGTGCCACCCAGAAGTTCTGGGAGAGGAGGCATAGGGGTACTGACCTTAAATTTTTTATTTATAGCCATTAGTATGTGCTGAATCTCGGAGGTTCTTCTAGCTCATTTAGTAACTCATTCATTAGAAGTTCTTTTTCTTGATTACCTTCTTGTATAAGTGCCTGACCATTCATTTGAGCCCCTCCTGCTGGCCCAGGAATTACAGCATACTTACTTCTAATCTCTCCCAAGACAACTTTAGCACAAGCTAATGCATATTTATGTATCCAATTTATGTACGCTGGTGCCATAGTGTTGGTATCCAAGGCACGGTACTCTATAATTATTCGTTCTGGTGTGGTAGATGGTGGAGGAAGTAACTGTAGATATTTACCATTAATAATCTCCCAGGAACCGTCCTGACCTAAAATCTTTCTAGTCATCTCCATAGTGGATTGGAGAAGATAGTAATCACCTATACTAAAATTATTAAAGAGATAGTTATCATTAAAGTATTTGATAAAAAAGTCAAATTCTAGTGTTCCTGCCTGAGCCTGGATACTTAATAAAGACTTCTTAAATACTACATTAGTTATATTATTAGCAAGCCAAGTAGGTAATGTGTAGAGATTTACTCCAGCGGAAGCATCCATTACAGCATACTGAGTAGACCATTTCGGGGCATGGTAAGATATTTTAGTAATAGATTCATCTATACATGTTTTTATTTGGTATGGAGTTAGCTCCACCCGAACAATAGGGTGTCCCATTCTAGCCATAACAAAACTATTAATAGTTTCCTCAAACCCATTAAACTCTATCTCACTATCTCCAGTAGTCTTATTAAGCTTATCAGGATTAATATCACCTAAGGGTTGGTGATCTAATATATTATTAGAGATAGGAACTCTAGCTCCAGAGTCACCCCAAGTACTAATTATTGGTTTGCCTATTGATGCCATCGGTTGTAGTTACCTTTTTGCTTTTTTTAGGATATGTTTTCTTAGAGGTTGTAGTATTTTCTTGATCATCTAATCTACGTAGATAAGGATGCTCTATTAAAATGGTAGACTCTATTATCTGTTGTGGTAATACCTCAAGGATCTCTGGGCCAGAATAAATTAGCATTTTAAATCTACAGGTGCTTTTATACTTATACATCTTTCTACTTTATATAGCCTTAAGATAAGAAATAAGGGGTAGACTTTTTCAAGTCTACCCCTTATTGTTAATTATCAGTAATTACTTACTTACTTACACTGTGGGTATTGCCGTATTAGCAGTGTTCTGCGTGGTCCAACCACCAAGCAGACCCGTAGGACCAGAGAATCGAATAATACGATAGAATCTAGATGACGGGGTAATAGCAGCTTTGCCATAACGAGTAATCAGACCCTTTCTGGGCTGGAAAGTGTTGGGATCAACGACTTTCGGCAGACCCTGGAGAGGAATGTACGGAGCGTACACATAACCAGCGTCCATCGGGCTAGACCCCTTGTAACCCATGAGGATCTCGTCCTCAGGATACAGCGGATCAACATAAAGATCGTAGCGACCCATGAATTTACCAACATAAGCAATAGCATTCTTATCCATGTTAGTAGGAGCATCTGCGCGATCAATGCCACCCTGAAGTTTAGCCGAAGACTCAAGCATCGAAGCGACAACAGGAGCGCAAATAATCCAGTTACCAGGACCTCGCTGAGTACTCTTGTAAATACTTTGTGAAGCAATGTTAATCAGTGCAAGCAGGTTGGCATATACATCTCCAACATGACGAGGAGCAAAGTTTAAAGAAGAAGCACCCCAATCCATAAGGAAAACATTAAGGTCAGATCCAGCAGGGCTAGTAGGAAGACCAGCCATATCAGGACCATTAATGAAATCACCGAAATTAGAATCTTCGGGAGGGCCTGTCCCAGTAAACCCTTGGAAGTTATTACTGTTACCCCAATCAAGGTTAGTTCTACTAAACGGTCCAATATTAGTATCAACATCGTAAGCAATCATACGAAGATCTTCGATGAGTTCACGATCAATTTCCAGACGAAGTTCGTTAGAAAGAAGATCAGTAAGTTCACGCTCAAGATCAAGGTTATGATAAGCCTTAAGGTCTTGAGAAGCCTCAAGAGTCCAAAGGGCTCTCATCTTGCGGGTACGAGCGACAACAGGCTGTTGCTCGATCTGGAATGTCATATCGGGAATTCCAGTACCAGCAAGAAGTTCGCCAGCACTCATGGAGAATCCCCAAGTACTGTGCCCTTGAGCGGTAGAGGACGCTGGGAAATCAGCTATCTTACCACCGTAGGTACCAGAAGGCGAACCAGGACCAGCACCAAGGCCCATCTGGTTGACATCCAATGCCGCAGCATAGGTCTCCATGGAGCTACCAAGACCACCAATGGCACTCGTTTCAAGACCACCCCAAGTGAGGTTGTACTTGCTGTATAAGGTATCACTTCTAGCACCTTGTCCACGACCAGAGCCGAGGTAGAAAATTTGGGACACAGGACCACTCATGGGCTGCACTCCACAAACCTTGTTAGCTAAGAGTTCGGGGAACACTCTGCGAACAAGAGGGAATGCAAACTTTTGAAAAGTACCAAGGTTTTGGGTTCCCGTAGCACCAGCACTATCGGTGGGGAAAGCCTCATCAAGTCTTTCAGACATGATAGCCTTGGCTTGGTTTTCTAAAAGTTGAGCAGTTACTCTCTGCACATAGCTATCCTCTATCCCTTCCAGGACAGGAGCCCACTTAGAGACGGTTTCGTTATCGGCTCCAGGCTCCATAATTTCATTATCAATCATAGTAAAATCCGTTTTAGTTATTATTGTGAGGCATGAAAGCCATAACTTCGTCGGTCAGGAACGGATTACTATTTTCAATAGTATAAGTTTCGTCCTTCGCGTTGTCGTCCACGTTTTCTCTAATAATAATAGCTTTTTCCGTGGACTCGAAATCACTATTTAACTCTTCTCTAAGGGAATTATTGTCCCCTTGGAGTTGATTTAATCCTTCATTTAAGGAGATCATTTTATCTTCAAGATTAGCAATAACTCTCTCTAATCTTTGATTGTCTTTAATAGATTCTGATAATTCTTGTACAAGAATATCATTGTTATCATGAACTTTAGTAATATCTTCATTAACTTGAGATACTATAGGATCAATATCTTCTCTTTCTATCTCGAAAGAGAGAATAGATTTAATATCCTTAAGAGCTTGAGCGTCACGATAAATCTCATGCGACTCAGAAAGCTCATCAAGGGCAGCCTCTTGGATAGTATCCATTTGATGACGAAGGAATGCATGAACTTTATGCGTAAGAACATCCATTTCATCATCAATCCTTTCGGAAATAACATCCTGCATAACCTTTGCAATTTCAGTAATAAGCTCCTCGCTCATTCCTTCAGGCAGTAGGTCTGCAATATCTTTAACTTTGTCTGACATAAATAAGTCTCCTATCTGTTTATATGTATGCACCCCATATTAATAGAGGTGTTTTTTATTATTTTTTGTTTACCGATCTCCAGGGGCCTGTCTGCGTATTTTATCTTGAGCCGCATCTGCTGCTGCATCTCTTCTAGTCTCCCTTCCTACGCCCCTGGAGGGATGAACTTCCCGTCTACGCTTAGTAGCTGCCTGAACTTTAGATCTAGGGGCATTAGATTGTGATCCTCTGCTAGGAACTTTCTTTCCCTTATCATGAGCTTGTTTAATTTCATCTTCAGCCCATCTAGTAGTATTAAAACCATGACCTTGCTTTCCTCTTTTTATAGCTCTAGGTCCCCCTGCGGCAGCAGCCCTAGCATAAGCTCTACCTCTTTTTAACTGTCTAGTTCTGGGATCTCCCATATACTTTGCTTCCATCAACTTATCTCTCATAAAGTTAATGAATTGGGTGGAAGAATTTTGTACAGATCTTTTATGAGGATCTAAGGAAGGGGGAGGTGCCTTTCTAGTTGGTTCAACTTTAGGAGGTACATATTTTGCAGGACCTTTTTTCCTACCAGGATCTGGTAGATCCTTCCTTGAAGCTACTATTTCAGTAATTACCGCTTCCTTGAGAAGAGTAGTAAAGTTCTTAACCTTTTTAGCTTCTGGGAGGACTCTATCAATGATCTCTTGGATCTGGGTAGACTCTGTAAGTCCAGGATAAGCACCTCTGGTTGAGGGGTCTGCCACTAAGTCCCAAGTAATTAACTTAAAGTCTTCGTTAACATACTTTTTACCATCCATCTCCTCAGTTACCGTACCCATACCACGGGAGGAGATACCTACTTTAACCCCACCTTCAATAAGAGCTTTAGCTACCTTACCAGAAGGGGTATCCAATATTTCAGCCTCACCAATAACCTCATTACCTTTCATATTAAGACCAGTAATCAAGTGGGATACATTAGAAAGCCTGACAGAATCATTTTGTGGATGATCAAGTTCACCCATCAATCTTCTTTCGGTAATAGATTCAGCTAATTTATTTATTTCTCTTTCTAGAAGAGGTTTTTTATAAATTCTTTTATTATTATTTGCTTCATCTGCTCTCTGAAAACAGCCCCTAATTTTCATAAGCCCTGCTTTACTATCTTCGTTTAATATTTGTAAATTTTCAATAATAAATGTGTCTTCTAATAATTTCATTTTTGTCCTCTAGCTTTATGTGTTTTTTTCTTATACTTTTTACCCTTACGGGCTTCCCTTCTAGATTTGGCAGAAAGCTTCTTAGCCTTCTTACCAGCATACTTGTGACTAGTTCTAGATGCATGATCTTTTACCGATCCCCAATCAGCACTAGGCGTAGCACTTCCTGGGGTAAATCCTTTTGCTATCCTTCCGCTAACCACTGATTCACTATCTGTTCCTCCGTGTGTCCTTTTAGAAATGACATACAATCGTCTAGATCCTTTAGTGGAGAACATGTGTCCTGGCCCTTGCGCCTGTAAAGCTTTTTTAATAGTTCCATAAACCTTAACTCTGGATTTAATAGCTAAATTGCCGCTCTTTCCCTTGGTCTTATAAGTACCTCTCCCCGAAGGATAACGGCTACTTTTCTTCTCATTTAACAATTGGAGTACGCTTAGAACGTCCACGGGTTCTCCTAATTTTAGTTGTTGGGGCACTTATGCCATGCTGAGTAACAGTTTGACCGACAGAAGGGGCCATACCAGCCATCTCAGAAACCAAGGAAGTTAACTTATTAATAGTCTCAACTAATTCTTCTCGTAGACTAGTAATTTTTTCTTGAAGAAGTTCTTGTTCAGATAGTAAGGGCTCCCTAACGGTTTCCCGCTTAGGAGCCTCACCCATACCAAAAGATTCTTGGAGAACTTGTTCAACCATAGAGCCAGGAA
>Ga0209128_1001793_pt1 | contig 14333 bp, 7 predicted proteins | sample ETNvirnome_6_100_FD_184072 | JGI IMG/M metagenome (GOLD analysis project Ga0209128, IMG submission 184072) | Marine viral communities from the Pacific Ocean - ETNP_6_100 (SPAdes) (version 2) | ecosystem: Environmental > Aquatic > Marine > Oceanic | place: Pacific Ocean | collected 2013-06-19 | reverse complement strand
CTAGTTTTTGGTACAGAGGTCTTTTAACTTTTAACGATACTATATCAACAGCTCCAGCAGCTTTAATATTAAGCGCTCACTGCATATATGAAAATATTTACACAAAGCTAACAGCTTACAGCACCGGTTCAACACCATTAACATGTTACCCAAAAAATTATTACGATTTTTATAAGCATAATGAAAACTTCGACTTTGAACAAACAATCAAAGATTTACGATTCCAAGAAGTATTAATAGATAAAGATATTTTCTTTACTGACTTTATTGGTACTATATTTGGAGATGTTAGTAGTAGTCATGATGTTTTAGGTAAAAAACTATATGAAAAAATATTTAACTTTACTCAAAATACCGCAGACATAGATCTATGTGGTATTAATGAATTGTTAGGTTTATCTAAATTAGTAGATGAAAGTGGTATAGTATTTGATCGCACACTTGCTCAACAACCGACTGCAGTTAAAAGATTTTTAGATGTTTTAAGCATTAACTATAATAAGTTTAGAGGCACAAAAAATAAATTTAATGAAAATTTTGATCCACAAGGGCATACTACTAAAGAAATTTACGGAAAGAACTTAGGTCTAAAAATTGAAAATCCTCTTGCTTATGAAGTTACTGCTGGTACTGATCTCGTAGCTTATGAAAGATTTAGTGATACATATACGAGGTTAAATACTTACCAACCTCTTTGCGCTTTAAGCGGAGCCTTCGGTTATTCGGGTAATACAAACACATATATGTTAAGCTGGTTTAGAACAGAAACTGATAGTACTAAGGGTGCAAATTACTGGGGTTGGAATTTAGTGCTTCCAACCACGTTTGCATTAAGCACAGTTACAGATAAATTCTACGACTTTTATACTCTTTCCGCAGTATATGATGATACTATACTTAACGGAATGATAGACTATACAACAGGTAAAACCACAGTAGATTATACAACGCCTCTGAGCGCGCTTGAGGGTGATGAAAACATCTTCGATATATTAATTCGAAATTCGTTATTTAGTAGTCTATCCTTGTTTTAAGGATAAATATGTTTAATGGATAACATTGTAACAGGGTTTCCAAAAATACCGCTTTCTATCACTAACCTAAATGTTAATGAAAGGGACGCTTTAGATAAATTTGCACCATTTACCTTTTTAGATTTTATTAAATCAGTTTCAGAGGATTATGACCCAGATACACTCGCGGGGTTTTATAATAAATATCTCAATCGATGGAACCAAAAAACAACAAATAAAGAAGAAACAAATACTACTAGTATAATAGACCTGTATAAAGATTTTCTTAAAGATATTGCTCTTAACTTCTCAACAAGGGCAGAGCAGCGTTTTCTTACACAGTTAGATTTTAATGACGCTTACGATCTTCAAATTGCTATGTCTTTTTATAGTAAAAAGATTAGAGATGTAGTTAGCTATTATAAGAAAAAGCGTGAGTTATTACACTATTCTGTTACTAAATCAAAAGTTAAAGGTAGTAATTTAGGAATAGAACAAGCAGCAAAAGACATAATTATCGATTATCTAGAAAATCGAGATACTGCTGCGTTAGACTATAATATCGCTACAGTAAAAAAGAATTTATCTATTTCTTTAACAGAGTATTTTGATAACTTTACACAATATTTTAATAGTGAGCCCTCTGCAAAAGAGTATGGAAAGAGTGCTATTGGGTATAATGATCTAAATAGTTCACAAGCTGTTAATATTTTTCTAAACAATGATAACATATTAATCGCAGAAACTTTCGCAAGAGTTAGTGTCGACTTACGACAACTTAAAGAAGCAAGCCAATTATTTGAAAATAAAAGAGAATTAACTAAAAAATTTATAGGAGCTGATTTCTATTATCTAACTACTGATGCTTCTGGTACCCCTGAAATAGGCGTATTGTTTGAAGCAGATAAACCATATGCTAATTTCTTAAATCAGAAACACCCTTCAACCGCGGCAGTGTTTTCAGATGATATTATAAGTGAGAGGGATTTAGGATTTTTTAGACCGCAAAATTCAAGCGTGGTAGTAATACAAGGTAAGCGAGTAGACTTTTTTACTAAAAATACATACCCGCCCAACCAACTTTATATATTCCCAGACCCAAATCTGTATACTAATAATGAAGGTGTATTGACATTTATCGTTGACACGTCGAGAGCTGTAAATAACAGAAGCAAGGGTATTGCAATAAATCAACCTAATGTTGATAAGGAAAGCACTTCGTTCCTTGGATATAATTCTGAAATTGCTGAAGATAGAAATTTAAATACTGACTTATCTTATCTATATAACGATGGTTATATTGATGATAGTAAAAAAGATTTATTTGGTAACATATTTGGTCTTGTTAAAGACAACAATTACTACAGGAGTAACATAGTATCTGAACCCCCGGATACCATAAAAAGCTTGGTGTTCAATGGATATGAATATTACGATGATTTATTCGGCGAAGGGTATAACTTTAATTATGCTACAGTAGACGGGTCGACCTATTCTGAAACAAAAAGATCTGGTCTCTCGTCATTTACTAACGACCTAACTACTTTACCTACGTCTGCTTATCACATCTTTTTTAGATATTTTAATCCTTATCAAAAGCTCAAGCAACCAGCTAGCTGGTTAGAAGTAGATTACGGCCGGCCTCAAACATTAACAATTGATGCTGATGTGAAAGATGGAGCTTATTTTATGTTTTCTGATACGGAAACATTAACAGACCCTACAAGCTCGACATCCGCAGGTGTTTTATTGGTGTCAGGTTTAAGTGCATACAAGGATAGCTCACTACAATTTTACTATTCAGATCTTGTAGACGCTGGCGGTGCATTTTGGGAAGGTACTACTGTTTTTAGAGGCTTATGTGATCCACATAATGCATGGACCACAGCTTTATCTGGAGATTTTTCAGTCAATGTACGCCTCTCTGGAAGCAACGAAGTGAAAAACTATGAGGGTGGATTATTTACCGATAATATAATATTTAACTACACACAAGCTGAAGAAGGGTTTGATTATAGGAATGAAGTATACGATACAACTACATTTACAACTGTTCAAACAGCAAGTGAGAGATTATTTAATAGACACAATCATACCGGGAAGATATATGTAAAAAATATTAACCTAGTACCTGATAAACCGGCTGTTAAGCAACTAACAGATGCAATAACTTATTTATCAAGTAAGTATAATACAACTGTATGTGAACAGTTATCCACAGCAATTAAAGAATTTGATTTATTATATAGCACATTATTCATTGAAACTAGCTCCTTTTTAATTACAGAAAAAACAAAGTACGAGGACAGCGTCTTTATTTCTCCAATAACGTTTACTAACTATATAACTATAAATACTAGCTTTTTTGATAAGATAAGTAACCGGTTAAGGGTTGGGAATGATGTATTCTTTTGCCGGTTGGTTAATGAGCAACTATCGTTAAAAGATAGTAGAATATATCCAAAAATATACAAATATGATTTTAATAAGGATAAAACGGAAGTAGTATTTCCAACAACCGGGAATCCCGCTATTTCTTCTTCATGTTATTTTGACTTATCAGATCCGGTTCCATTATCTGTATACATAGAAAGCAGTAAGCCGTTTCTTACATATAGTAGTGATAATGAGCAATTTAATTTAGGTGTATTAATAAAAGATTTAAATAAAGGACCGCTATTTTTAAATTACTTATTTGAGTATACGAATAGCATAAAATTCTTAGATACAACAGCATTTACTAGTAACAACAGCAGATTTACTTATACATTTGCTAATAACCATTTATCAGGTTCGCCGTTATCAGGAGCAGCAGATTTAACCAATTTAAATTTTATGCTATCTTCACAGGTCCCTTCCATAACGGCAACATACCAAATTCCAGAGTTCGCTCACACCCCCGTGCTTTCATCTCTCTCAACTAAGGTATCAGCTGCCGCACTTATACTATGAACACCTACACATTTAATATATCTACTACTAAGATTCAAATGAATGACGAGATAGTTCTCGGAACTCTATATTTATATAACGCTACACGCGTGACATTAGATATATCCAACGTGTTTTCTGATATATTTCCTAATTACGTTAGTATAGATTGGGGTGATAAGTCGCAAATACTCGAACCTGATATATTAATTTATAGAGATTATAGAACACAGTCAATTTACCCCGAAGTACAAAAAGGTACTGCTCCAGTTACATTAACTAATATATATAAACATGATTATTTCCCTTCAAGCTATGCATTAAAGAAAAATTTAACGTTTAAAATGAATGTAGGATATGTCACAGGTGAAACAACACGGTTAAGCGCGCCTGTAGTTATCAACTCTGAAAGCTATTACGAGAGTATTGAAGATATGGAAATAGTTGGTTTAGATTTAATAAACGATGAGAACAATACCTCACGGGTATCTTTTTTAACACAAAAGAATAACTATATTGTTCAACTCGATAACAAATCTTATAAGGAAAAATAGATATAAATATATAAAATGGGTTGTTTAGTTAAATCGAGTCTAAGTGCTTTAAGTTCTGTTGAGGTAACAATATGCCCAACGGATCTTAATCTAGACCAATATGCACAAACTTTTAATGGTAACTATGTTTTAAATTTTGTTACTGCTCTTTCTGGTGTTCAAGATTTTAAAAATCTCAACTTTACCAACTTCTATCTTACTAATCGAGTTCTACTAGATGATATTACTACACATACAGAAGTTAACATAAAGCCTGACTCGTATTTCACAACGCTCAATTTTACAACATCAGGTGACAACTATTTACTGTTTAAGCCAGCAGCTCTATCGAGCTTTAAATATACAAATAACATTTATAATGCAGACTATTACGGCACCACGACATTTACCGATATATTATCTGATGCGAGTAATTTTGAAATTGCATTTATTGATGATTTCACGTGCAGAGTTAGCACCATAAGTGCTAGCAATAATATTAGATACTATCTCGTCGTAATGGATGACGACGAAGTGGACAATAAACGTAAAACAATATTTGTTGCTGAAAACAAACTCCCTCTAGAAGGTTTTAATTTAGAATATAACCTATTAAAATATGAAACAGAAAGTTTTATCAATTTGTATTCAAGTAAGGGAAGTACCAAGTACATTTTGCTTAACAACAGCGGTATAATATACGCAAATAAAATTACAACAGACTCTAAATCAAATCAGTTTTTTATTGCAGATGCTAGTATAAAGATAAACCAAGAACTAAATCTCACTATACCATCACCGTATAACGCGTCTTTCATTACCTATGATAATAGTGGTAATATAGATAGAGCAAAAAGCGATTTCAACTTACCTTCTAATTATCTTTTTTATAGCTCGAGTAACAAAGTAGATCAAAATTTTAATTTTTATAACTTGAAAAATATTGTTAACACACAGGAGCAATTTACATCTTCTAATAATTTACTTTCTACTTCTGAAACTACAATATACGGACAAGATTTAAGAAGATATACTTCAATATTTTCTGACATAGATAGTGAGCAAAATGAAACACTAGCGCTTAATTTTGTATATAATAATGTTGATATTAATATAAAACCAGGGACAACATATTTTACTACCCCGTCGTCGATGGCACCGTTTAATAAGATTAATATCAACGACACAAAGTTTACTAAAAGCGGGGCGTTTTCATTTAAGCGGCCAGACCTTGCTGACCGAGTGTATAGGCTGGATGATAATTCAGTATATGATGAAAATGTTACTTATCTTTGCACGTGGTTATCCGGCGCTATAGGCCAAGAAGGTATTTGGGTTGATAGATATTACTACCCGGATTTAGTATCTAAAGAAACAGCTTTAGCAGCGAACCCGGCTTATAATACAACGTACGCGCAAGCAGTAGAAAATCTTATTACAACAAACTCTACTTTAAAATCATCAGTTACTAAAAAACTATATTTAGATAAAAAAAGTGATCTAGTATTTGAACCTAAGAAGCGATACAAATATGTAAGAATTTCGGAAGATGATTTTATTAAAAAATCACCAACTAATTTCTGTGACACAGCACAAATTAACGGGAAGGTTAATAATTACTTTAAAACAATTAACAACAATGGTGGGTTTGGTTTAGGGTTTACGGTACAAAACGATGCCGGTAACTTTGTAGTTGAATCTGGTAGTAATGACATTAACGGAGGGTTAAGTTTTATCATACGTGACAATGAGGTGACATTTCAGTTTGCCTTATTCGATAATAGTACAACGGGAGCTACCATAAGTGAAAGGCTTCGGCTAAATACATTTAAGCATAAATTTAAAATTGATAAATTTGAAAAGACTAACATATTTTTATCATTTAATGCTATAAACGGTGTATGTAATTTATATCTAAACTCCAATGTCATTTATACCTTCGAGGTGGGAGCATATCAGTTGCTTACAAAGAGAATTTTGTTTGGTGATATCTTTGTATCAGAAATACCTCTTCAACGATCTGATCTACCGGTAGAGTCTATTGAAATCTTATACAACGAAGCTACTAAACAAGACTTTATTAATGACGTGTATTTAACTCTAGAGCCTTTAGAAAAGTATCAAGAATTAGCTGTTATATTCAGCACAAATATCGATAATATTCAAGACATGTCTATTTCACTTCCTTGTGGCATGAGAAATTTAACTGATACTATTACTACTGTTAATTCTATCAATACTAATTTAAAGAATAAGAGTAATGTAGTTGATATTAACATTAAGAATTTAAATATTAAAGATGATAGTATTAACGATGAAATTCGAGGTATTATAAAGAGTAATATTGCTAATTCCTTACCTAGATCAACAGTTATTAACGATATAAACATTATAAATTACAAATGATAGGTTATTTTAAATATACTACCGGTAGTACCTTTACGTTAAGTGGAGACAATTACACAGGGTTGTTCAACGTTGTTGACGGTGTTGCATATACGGGTAAGTCTCTAACTTCTTCTTCAAGGGTTCTTAGTTCTAGTAACACTTTTTTAGCTAATGCCTTTTTAAACAACTTTGAATTTGACAGAACAACATCACCTGTAGATAGGGGAATTATAAAACAGCCTTCAATATCACCGAGAAACATTATAGACCAAACATTTGTTGATACAAATTTACAACTATTAAATTTAAATAATTTACACTTATATGCTTTAAATCTAGTCTCAAATACTGATATTTTAAATTTTGCTAATACTACTAAAGGCGGTAGTAGTTACTTTTTAGGAGCATCAAGTAGTTCAACAGATCTAAGAAATGATGATTTATCTCTTGCAAAAGATAATATCTTCCCAATTCAAATAGATCCATTTAGCGGTGTTGACAAAATTCCGGATGTTGAGGTACTCGACGACACGGTAGATAGTAATTTATTTGTATATGATGATGAATCATATTTTTATTTTATTACAACATCAACAAATTCTTATACCTTCTCTGGTAGTTTTGTCCACAACGGCGGGCTAGTTAAGATACACGACGATCCGTTTGAAGGTAATAGTAAATTTACATATGATAACAATACTGATGTATTATATAGCTTGAATGGTAAAGAATTAAATCTTTACGATAATAGCTTTATCAACCCGTGCAGAGTTTTCAAATTGGTAGATAAGATTTCTTTGACATTTAACCCTCTGGATGATACAGTTGAAATTGGAAACAATTTATTAGGGTATAGATCCGCGACACCATCGGATGGCACCGAGTTTGTCAGGAGAACGAAGCCTCTAATACAGCTTCATGATAAATACTCACTCAGGCATATAAGTACTATTTCCCCCAATGATAGTTCTGATGCAAATGAGAATGAGACAATTTTAGCTTTCGATATACGAGATACAGATGATAGTATTTTAATAATAACTAACACCGAGGATGACAGTCTTTATTATAATGTGTACCATGTCGATATTGACGCAATAGAAACCAATTACACACTAACTAATCCTAAGAGATTAAATCGTTATAACCCACACTACGACTATAATACAAAAAATGAAGTTAGGGTATATTTTTCCGGGAGTGACTCTAATATTTTTACCATAAATGATAAAGGGGCCATATCAACAAGATTTATTTCTAACCCAACTGAAGTGGCTGGTATACCGTCAATAGATAATTTATTATATCTTAAAAATATGTATTTTGATGACACACGAGAAAGATTTAATTTAATACAAAAGAAATTTAATTCTAACTTATTAAAATCTAACTATTTTAACAATATAAATCTTCTCGTCACAAAGAATAATTCTGACTTATTTTATTTAATGCATAATATAGGGCGCATGTATCTATTCAAAGACATGAAGCTTCAATATAAAAACTATATACCTCTAAATTTACCAAATTTATATGAAAATATTACTAGTTGTGAATCAAGTTTAGGTATTTCGTTAAATAGTGAACTTCAAAATATTATTAAAGATACTGTTAGTATATATTTAAATGCTAGTATTATACCTATGAAAGAAATTGTAGATGGTATCCCTGTTTTACGTAGATATGTGTCTTATGAAGGAATGGAAGTTAACTTTAGAAATTTTGAATTTCATGAAAACGAGGAAGTAACATATGATTCTATCTCTAGGGTTTTTAACGCAATTTATGAACTTCAAGTAGCAATAATTAACACTATTACGTCTGAAGAGGGCGCGCTGCTATCGGGAGAGTCCTCAAAGCTAGCCGGGGAAGAGGCAGCCCCACGGGGAGATAACTATTAAATAAAATTATGGGCGAGCCAATAACACCACCTATTACACCAGAAAATATCGGAGAGAGTTTAAAGGGGCTACGTATAGCTGATTATTATACTTCGTTATTACACGTAAGTGGTGCGGATCTTACCGCCCTGCCTAAAAATGATGTGTATACTGGTGATGGAAGACTTACCGGGTTATCATTAAGTGCAGCTGGTGATAGGGTAATAATAAACAGGTATATTGAGCCGGTTGGTTGGGACACAGGGACCACATATGACCCAATTAATGGTACTATGGAATGGTTGGATGCCTTCTTTCCTATTAATAGTATAATGTTAACTGCCACTAATGATAATCCTAGCAATAGAATTGCTGGTACCAAGTGGGCACAAGAAGCTGGAGGTAAATTTTTAGTCGGAGTAGGCACGGGAACTGATCAAAACGACCCACCAGCTTCTTATAATTTTTCTCCGGGCGATGGCGGCGTAGATTCAGGTGATCTTGCAGGAGAGTATTGTTTACGCTTAAATCAAGATGAATTACCTGCTCATACACATGATGTTAATTCAGGGCTTACTACAACAGGTAGCTTTAATACAAGTACAACATTTTGCTTTTACTTCGGTGACACTGTTAACCCTCAAGGTTTAATACAGGAAAGCAATACACAAAGAACTCATGGGCGGCAATTATTATTAAATGCTCCATATTTTCTAGAACAAGATAGAATAGAAGCATTTCAAAATAATACCTCTTATGGTGGTCAAGATAACTATAGAACATGGTTAATTGAACAAAGACATGCAGATGGTTATAGATATACTGATTCTGATTTTAATCCAAAGCTGGGTAATTATTCTTTAGCTGGTTGGGGTGGAAGTGTTGTTGCCGGGCCGGGATGGGGTGGATTATTAGGAGAAGGAGATGCGTTGGTCTATGTCGGTAATAGTCCTCGACCGGTCGACGTTCCATATACAGTTCAGGACGGTTCTACGGTTGTTTTAAGAGGTAGTGATTATGATCCTAGAGATAATGATAGAGTTCATCCTGGTCAATTTGAGGCCCAAAATATTATAAGAGCTAGAAATATTATTGTTGATGTACTAGGTGAGGATGAAGCAGCAATCGCCTTAGAAGGTGTAAATCTTTTAAGAGAATTAGATGCTGAAGTGGTTACTGGTATATATAGCGGTCTTACCACCGAGGAGCAAATACCTGGAAACGGTGTAAATAGAATTACTACAACTACAGGAGCCACAGACTGTCATAATAATATATTACCTAATTACGGTATTTATGTGTGGCGCCGTGTTCCTTTAGACTACATAATACCTCTACCACCGGTGCGATCGGAGGATCCTGAAGAGCCGGTAGAGCCGGAGGATCCTGAAGAGCCGGTAGAGCCGGAGACACCAGAAACGATGTGGCGTGGGACAATAACAGTAAATAGAAAAGAACTTAATTTAAGCGCATGGGCTCTAGAACGTGGATGGAACGGAACATCACCTGCTACCATAACTGTAAATAATGGTATTTACATATGGTCGGATAGTATTAACACACCAGCATTAAGGATTGATGATTTCCCCGGAGGATTGACCCTTATAAACAATGGGTATATAATGGGGCGTGGTGGTGATGGTGGTTCACGCGCAGCAGTCCGGTGGGGGGCTGGGCCCCCATGGCCCGGTGGTCCGCAGCCACCGCTATCAGACAGGGACCCGACTCAGGCATCCGTAGGACTAACAAACTATTTAAATGGTTGGCCCGGTGGGGATGCAATACAAATAACCACTACGTCAGTAATAACAATAACCAATGATGAGGGTGCTATTGGGGGAGGCGGCGGTGGCGGCGCTGGTGGCGGTGATGGAAACTTTGGAGGCGGCGGTGGAGGTGCCGGTGGAGGTAATGGTGGACTGGGAGACTCTTATAGTGACGGTCGCATAGTCGAGGCCGGAGGTGCCGGCGGACAGCCCGGGGAAAGGGGTGAGAACGGAGAAGGTTGGCGTAGACATGAGACGTGGGAGGGTCTTTGGGGAGGTGAAAGGACGGATATCGCTGCCAATCGAGGCTATCCCGTCGGGTGGAACCTAGGTGGTAAAGGAGGAGAAGCTGGCGGTGGTGGATCCGGTGGGTGGAGTAGGGATGGTAATGATCCGCATGGTGGAGGCGGTGGTGGTGGAAGAATACTAACTAGCGGCGCAACCGGAGGTGCTGGTGGCCAGCCGAGTGATGATGAATACAACGGAGCCTTAGGGATACGACAGGGCAGCCGTAATACAGGGGGGGTCGGTGGGTCCGGGGGTGCTCCTGGTCAAAATAGAAACGATCGTGATGATCATGGTATTGCTGCTGGTGGCGGTGGTTGGGGAGCCAACGGTGGGGATATGACCAGTAACGATCGCTTGAGTCAGCCGGGGTATCCGATGGGTGGTGCCGGTGGAAACGCAATTACCGCCATTGACGGTCATAACTATACAGTCTCCGGAGGACTAGTATACGGAAAGAAGGAGTAGATAGATAGTATTTCTAGATTATTACATAAATAATAGTATGCCAGAAAGCCTAGAGAATCAATTTATATCTGATTTGTATACTTCGCTTCTTCATTTGAGTGGAGCGAACTTAGGTCCGAATGGTCCGATAAATAATATTTTTGATGGTGATGGTAATTCCACGGGGCTAGCATTGAGCGGTGAGAGAGTTATAGTTAATAACTACATATACCCAAAAGGGTTTGAAACAAGAGAGCCTCTACAGTGGTTAGATTGCTTTTTTCCGATTGGCTGTTTGCAGTTAACATTTGACGACAATAACCCAACAGACCGGATCGCCGGTACATCATGGATACAGGTAGCTAAAGGTAGATTTTTAGTAGGTACGGGACTCCACGTCGATAAAAACGGCACAGAACGAGAATTTTGCCCCGGTGGTGAAGAAGAAGAGGCTGCTGGGTTACGTGGAGGTTCTGGAGACATACAGGGGTTCTATGAAGTTGGTCTTACTGCTAATCAACTACCAGCCCATACTCATGATGTTGACATAGGAGCTGTTGACGTACAAATTCCTAATCCAGCCGGGACAGCGACGTCCTCACAAACAAGCAGAGTTGGCACACAAAACTCAACACTTAGTTTTACTGAACAAGTACAAGCTAGGTTTGAGTTAGGGCGACATTTAAATGTATACTCAAGTAATCGGTATCATAGCGTAACCTCTTCCGGCATGCTCGAGCCTTTTCCGCATCTTAATCGGCAACCGGTAGATGAAAGAGAAAACTCTCCGTGGTTATATGCTTTAGATTTTGAATTTTTGAGAGGAAGTGCAGCAGAGGGTGTTATGTCAGCAGAAAAAAGAGCTCTTTATACGGTTGGTGATTTTGCTGAGCAATATCAGTTTAAAGAGATGATAGGTATATGGAATGGCGAGACAAGATTTGTTGCTGACGTACTTGTTTTACTCAATCCATGGCTGGATTTTCGGCCGCAGAGGCACATAATGTCAGCAAAGTCCCCATACGAACATGCAAAAGAATTAGGTGCGGTAGATATAGGTGATGCTACAGCAGGACAATATTATACAGACAATAGTAACGTGCCTACTATAACAGGGCCTACTGCAGTATTAAATACACAAGAGGGGACTAATAATACACGAATTACAGAAGCTGTTGGATTAGATGCACCTCATAATAATATATTACCTTCTTATGGTGTATACGTATGGAAAAGAATAGCATAAAAAAATCATGGCAAATATTACGATAGTTAAATTAAAAGTAAGAAGAGGGTCCAATGCCCAACGTGAATCTATTGTTTTAGATCAAGGAGAGGTTGGATACACTCTTGATACTAAACGCTTATTTGTTGGAGACGGGGCAACATACGGTGGTAATGTAATTGGAAATAAAAGTATAGGACCATATACAGCAGAAGCTAGTTTGGGGCCGGATTCTTCCCCTGGATTACAATTAGGTGATATCGGTTACGCAAATAGTCTCTTATACATCTTAACTTCAACTAATTACAATGATACTTTGTCTGGGTATGGTTACATTGGCCCAGTAGCTGACGACACCTTAATAGAGTTTGACACAAATAATAAGTTAACAGTTAGGAAATACGCTGCTAGTGTAGCAGATTCCGGATTCGACGCACAATATTTAAAGCCAGCATTTTACGGTACTGGTCTTCTATCTAGTGCAGGGGGTATAGCATCTGTTAATATAAACACGACTTATTTAGAATTGTCTAATTCAAAGATTTCCCCGGTTGCACAATCTATTACGGAAAGAGAAATTGCTTCTGCAACTCTCTCTTCTGGTTTGGTTGGAGGAAATAATGCTAAGATAAGACTTAGCATTAACCCAGATCAATTTGGATTTAATGTAGAAAATCAATTAGAATTTAAATCACTAGGTACGCAGACTATTCCTGTATCTAGCTGGGCAGGTCAACGCGGACATCTATTAGCAAATAGTGGGTTAGGTGTTAATGGTATAACTGGACGACTGCAAGCAGATTTACGAAGTGTTAATTCTGATTCATTTTCTTTAGATTCTAACGGTCAAATATCACTCTATGGTGCTACGTCTTCTGCACAAGAGTTTCCGTTTTATGGTGTCCAATCTGGGTTAGTTAAAAGCATACAGTCTTCTATATTTGATGTAATTACTGCAACCAGCTTATCTGGTGGTGCACAAGATAATGTTCCTATAGGTACCATTTTACCGCATGCTCGAGCATTTGACACAATACCCGCGGGTTATTTATTATGTGATGGTAACGCATATGAGTCTACTGATACTGAGTACGCCGCGTTATATAGTGTTATTGGTAATAACTGGAACACTGCGGGAGATATGTCTGACCCGGGTGGCTCTTTATTTAGAGTTCCGAATTTATCCGGAGGTGACGTATTATTATACGGTAATAATGCCTCTGCACCAGGTTCTAATACATTATACTTAACTGGCGCTAATGTTCCGCTTGGTAATAAAGATTTCCCGGGAGGCTCCGCAAATGGCAGCTTAAGCGCTGTTGGTGTTAACTTTATTATTAAGTATAAAAAGGCTTCACTGAATAGTATATTTAACGGCGCGCCAAATCAAAAAACTATTGGTTATAAGCGCACTGATTATGATCAGCAAATCTACGAAGGTTTAAATTCTAACGGAGATAACATTCAATTAAGTTCAGCAGGATTTATTACCTTTGCTTTATCTGGTGACGTAAGAAATACAGACAGTAGTGAAATATTTGATAGATTTGCAATCCCTGTATATGGTTGGTAATTAAATATTAAAGACAATGGCAATAGAAATTTTAGAAAACACTCTTTTAAAGCTCCTTGTTAGGAGAGGTACTGATTCGGATAGAAAACAGATAACATTAGAGAGTGGAGAACTTGGTTTTACAACTGATACTGAAAGATTGTATATCGGTAATAGTACTACACCAGGAGGTATAGTAGCTGGTAACAGATATAAAGGTAGAGCTGCAGATTTAACTTCTCTGGCTCCTGTAGTTACCGGTGATTATGCATATGAAACTGATACACATAGTTTAAAAATATGTATAGCCGGG
>Ga0209128_1001792_pt1 | contig 14333 bp, 19 predicted proteins | sample ETNvirnome_6_100_FD_184072 | JGI IMG/M metagenome (GOLD analysis project Ga0209128, IMG submission 184072) | Marine viral communities from the Pacific Ocean - ETNP_6_100 (SPAdes) (version 2) | ecosystem: Environmental > Aquatic > Marine > Oceanic | place: Pacific Ocean | collected 2013-06-19 | reverse complement strand
CCGGGTGGTGCGTCCTTATAGCGGATACAGAATTCATAACATAAGATTTCTTTATGTCATCTATGGTTGTGCCTTGGGCGTATTTGCACGGTATTACAAACATTTATATTTCCTCCATGAATAAATCTACAATTTTCTCAATATAATCAATCTTTTCCTTCGTTATAACCGGGGAAGTGCCCAAAAAGAAGGTATCGGTCGTGGCCTTTCTGGCAACGGGATATTTCTTAATAATATCGCCTGTATTGGCAAGGTGTGAATATGCTGGTTGTAACATCACATTTCCGCCAAAATAAGTTCTAGTTTGTATCTTCTTTGTTTCTAAAAAAGTGATAAATTGGTCTCTCGCAAATGGACAGTCATCCCTGATAGTTAAAGGGAAGGCAAACCAATTTGGATCGGATTTTTCTGTTGCAACCGGGAGGTGAAAAAACTGCTCATACTTTTTAAAGATCTTAAATAAATTATCAAAATTTTCGTTACGAAGAGTCTTAATTTCATCAATTTTGTCAATCTGTGCCAAGCCTATTGCAGCCTGCAATTCAATAGGCTTTAAGTTATATCCAATTTCAGTATAAACATATTTGTGGTCAAACACTCTATCTGGCATAGAGTCAAGCCAACAAGAAAACCTTTTCCCGCATGCTCCGGCCTTAGATATGCTCGCTTTTTCTCCAACACAATAGCAGCCGCGGCCCCAGTCTCTTAAGCTCCTCACAACCTTTTCTTGAAGAGGATCTTTAACAGCAACAAAGCCGCCTTCTCCCATCGTAATGTGGTGCGCCGGATAAAAAGAACAACTAGCCATATCCCCGAAAGAACCAAGGGGCTTGCCGTCATAAGTTCCGGCGAGAGCATCACAACAATCTTCCAAAAGAATCAAATCATGTTTTTCCACCAACTCCATTATGCGATCCATGTTCGGAGGGTTTCCCAAAACATGAGCAAAGGTTATAATCTTGATATCGTGCTCTTGTAGTGCTTTCTCTGCCTGATCAATATCTAAATTAAGACTGGGAAGTTCAATATCCACGAATACTGGCTCAAATCCCATTTGAAATATTGGGTTGATTGTTGTTGGGAACCCGGCGATTGGGGTTAGCACCTTTGTTCCCTTCGGTAAATTATTAAGATTTTTTGAAGCCGCGGCAGCCATCATAAGAAGATTGGCGCTAGATCCACTGTTGGTTAACAATCCCCTTTTCTTTCCTAAAAGCCCTGAGAATTTTCTTTCAAAAGTCGTACCTTCTTTGCCAAGAACAAGCCATCCACTTAACAGGGAACTAATTCCATTTACATATTCTGCACTATCGAAATAAGGGCCAGCATAATATACCCAATCCTCACCAGGGCGCCATACTTTATTTAATTGTTTGGTTTTAATATATTTATCAACCAAAGACAATATTTGATGTAAATCATGATCAATCATATTGTTTTCCACCGGAGAGGGATTAAATCTTTTATATCGTGGGATACGCTTTTTCCGAACCACTTTTTAGGAGCAATTATTTTCTTTTCGCTTCTTTCATTTAGCCACGCGGCCCACCAACTAAAACTACTATTAGATAGTATAACACCATTACATACTGAAATCAAGTAAAAATCTAAAATATCTTCATTTTCTTCTATAAAAACAACGTTATCTTGCACAAAGTTTTCCTTGCACCAAGATATGTCATCACTAAAAAACAAAAAAATGGTATCTGCTGGGAAAAGTGCCATGGCGTCTCTATAATATTCGACGGAACAAGGAGGGTGAAAATCAACAAGCTGGAGATAGTCTCCCCTTCTAACGTGAACCGCTACCGGTTTATTCTTTAAAGTCTCTCCATATTTTTCATCAATAATCCTTTTGGTTTTTTCATCAACAGAAAAGAGTTTTTTAATATAATCTGCATGCTTTTCGAAATACTTCTCTGATTGGAAATATCCAACCAAGCACATGTCTGGTGTATATTCTATCTTCTTATAATGAAAATGTGGCTCGCGATAGCCATGTGAAACTGATAGATTGGAGGAAAAATCAAGATTCCTAAATATAGTTTCTAAATAGTTCTTGCACTTTCTTCCTTGGCCCGGGAGATCGTGATGATCGAGACTGAAGCCGGCATTAGTATCATTATCAATTGATAGCGATACTGCTGCCGCAATTTGAAACATTTGATTTCCCAAGCCACCTTGCAAATATGCAGAAATCACAAATCAATCCTATTGTATTTTTTCATTCTTCTTATTTTCATTTCAGAATTCATCAATTTTGTATGATTAACTTTGTCTTCGTTCAGGGGATTGCCCCTATTATAGATATATAAAATTTCCTCTATAAATCTACTTTTAAGTCCCGACATTTCCAACATAGGAAACATAAATATCATATCCCAAGCTCCATCACAAAACCTGCCGTCTTCTTCTAGGAAATCCTTTTTTTCAATTCTTTTCCACAGCTTATACTTGAACGTCCTCATGTGCGAACTCATCCACTCAGATTCTCGAAAAGTGTTAGATTCAATTATTTCTTTTGGTATCTCGCGAGAAAACTTTCCTCGATTTCTAGACGGATATTCCATGTAGCTGCCATAAGTCATCCAAGAGTCTGTCTCTTTGTATTTGTTGTTTAATATTTCTAACACATTTTTAGTAGCAAACCAATCATCTCCATCTAGAGTGATTATTACGTCTTCATTATCGGGATTAGAGTACTCGATTGCTTCATATATGTTTCTTAGTGCGAGCTTTCGTTCGCTATTTTTTATAAACATAAATTTTGAATTCTTATCGATCTCTCTCTCGATAATCTCCGAACTACTATCGGTTGAATAGTCGTCAACGATTATACATTGATAATTATCATAAGTCTGTAGCAGTACACTCTTCAAGCACGCGTGTAGCCACTTTTCATTATTATACGAAGGGACAATAATTTTAAAATGATTATTAGTAGTCATATGTTTCCCCATCTTTTAGCGGCGCCACCAACTCTTTTAAACCCTCTTCTAGGGTTTTTTTCTGCTGCCATCCTAATTTTTGCAACTTTTCTCCACTTAAGCGAGGAAGAACAAGCGAGTTTTTCTCTTGTTCGATTAATTCATAGTTTAATTTTTTACCCAACAGCCGAGATATTGCCTGGGCCAGCTTTAGATTATCGCTTTCTTCGGCGGCCGCAATGTTATATTTTTCACCAGAAACTCCATGATGACTCAAAAATAATATTGCATCGCACAAATCATCAACATGTAAATAATTTCTCCTATTAGGTGCTGTTCCGTTTGCATTTAAATGTATAAATACCTTTTCCTCTCTCAGTATTTTTCCTACTATAAGTGGTATAAATTTATCTTGCGATTGGTATGGACCAAAAGTATTCATAGCATAAGCTACAACCACTGGCATATTGAAAGTATTTTTATACGATAAACAGAGCTCCTGAGCTCCTATTTTTGTAGCAGCGTATGGACTATAGGATAATGGTGCGTTATCCTCTTTAAAAATCATACCGGGAGCGCCGCGGCCAAAAACCTCAGCAGTGCTGAAATACAAAAACTGTTTCAAGTTTTTTACATTCTCGCGCGCATATTCTAAAAGATTAACTGTCCCGAGAATATTGTTCATAACAAAATCTGCGGGCTCTTCAATACTTTTTTTAACATTAGTAGAGGCAGCAAAATGAATTATATAATCGACTTCCCCGATCTCCTGGGAGCACCTTATACCCATGGGCTTTTTTAAATCATGGTGAATAACCTTTACTCTATCATTTCGATAAAGGCGCGAAGGTTGCCCGGGCTTATTCAGTGAAATTATTTTATAATCTGTTTCTCGCAGGAGAAAATCGGTTAAGCTACTTCCTAAAAACCCACCCGCTCCAGTGATCAGGACTCTGCGCACTTAAGCTCTTCCTTCCTTATTTCGTTCCAAAAAAACTGAGGGCGTCTTTCTAAATATTCATAAGCGCTTTCTTTGCTATCGAACCACTCCTCTGTTGCATGCTGTACTTTTTCATTTATTACGAGTTCACAATCTAATAACTTCGCCTCGATTACCAACCTCGGGCATGTGTCTTTTCCTAGAGGCAAAAAAATAAGTCCCTTGCTGGACGCTAGTGCCTCTAGCATGTTTTTATACGACAAGCTCTCGGCTAAAAAATATTCCAAATCATGTTTAAGTGCATAATCAATACCCTTTTGTGTTCCTTTAATCCAAGAACCAGTATGCACAATAAGCCACTTATTATTTTTGTTTGTTTCGAGGCCCCTTATAAAGTCCAAAGTATCAGTATCAAAGACCGAACTTAATACAAAAGAATTTTGATTTTTTAAAAAGGGAAATATGTTTTCATAATATTCTTTTTGCTTCTCAGACATGAACCATAAAGACTTCGCTTTCGCAAAAAATACAGAAATCACTTTTCCACAATGTTGCACGTGGCAATCACATTCTTTTTCAAAAAAAACATGCTTTTCGGGAGATCGATATTTACAATATTTGTAGTCGTATTCTAAAATAGAATATTTCAAATGTGTAGCGGCGTAGATAAGCGCTGATTGCTGGACCATGAAAAAATTACCAAAAATCCAATATTCATCTTTGTTTTCTTCTAATAATTCTACTGTTACCGCAGTACTTTCAATTTTCTTAACATCACAATACGATGCCTGTATAATAGCCTCGGAAGTGAGCTCGGCACCCCCGGCATGCTTATCAACAAACATATCAGAAACAAAAAACATTTTATATACTTAAGTCTTTAAACATTTCCTCTATTTGATTGCTCATTTCAATCTCTTCTTTAGAAATGATTAATTCTGCAAATGCAGCATATTTTTCCTTTTCTGTGAAATTTTTAAGAACCCATTTCTGAAGACGTCTGGCCTGCGCTTTAAATCTGCCATGGTTTTTATAAACTTCTCGCATAACACTCTTTGCCGATGCTTCTATTGGATAAGCCCACATAGAATCGGCTTCTATCACATCCTTCCAAACTACTTCTGGTTGTACAGGTTGTAAGCTATACTTCACTTTGGCAATGTGAGGCCTCATTTTTCCATTTTTATTTGGCATATTAATAAAGTCTGTCTGTCCGCTCCAGTTGGTTGTAATGAGTGGAACACCATTATAGGCCGCCTCAAACAGTGGTAATCCAAATCCTTCACCGTGAGATAACGATATCATACCTTTAACTTTTTTATGTTGATATAGCCACATCATGTTTCCATCAGTCAAGGTGCCATGTAACAAATATATTTTACATTTACGATCCGGATAAAGTGACAGCAGTCTTCGTAGACTGTCAAATACGTATCGACGATCAATTAAGCTATCCTTCGCCATATTCGTTTTTACTACAAGACCCACTTCGTCATTACTAAATTCCTCAACAAACCATCTGATAGTACTATCTAAATTTTTACGAGGGCCCCACTGAGCCACTGTTATAAAATTAAAATCATAATCTAACTTGAAGCCTTCAATGGACTCGGGCTCAAAATTTCGAACTGCATAGCTTATAACTTCAATAGGGGTTTCGCACCGATAGTCCGTTTTTTCTTCACCTGTATCGTTGTTGCGGGCTATACAAGTACCGGTTTCATACACTTGTTTTGAATGATTTGAAACAACAATAAGCTTATCCATATCATTGCCTTTTGCTAGCCATATGGGCGCAACTTTGGTGGTTTCAATCCCGGCCGTATAGCCAATATTAATTGGTGCAATGCGTTCAAATTCATTTGGTATAGTTACTTGGAGAGAAATATCAAACGCTTGGCGCGCCGGAACCACGGAGCCATCACCACGCCGCACATGGGCCTCGGTTTTAAACATCAATTCTTCAAGCCAGTGATATTCTTCGGTGTCTGCTAATATAAACCCGGTAGTGCCCCATGGGATATTCAATAAATATATATCCAGGTATTCCTCGTAGGCCCGCAGCGCGCGGAGCGCAAATCGTGTTTGCTCGCCATAGCCCGATCGCGACAGCGCAGGGCCCTTTACTAATATTTTCTTTTTCATACTATTTCCTTAAAATCATATGGTAAATAGCCTTTACGAGTTTCCCATGAGCCGCAAGTTTCATGTATTTTTGTTAGGGCCTCATCCCACTGTTTGACATAGTTGCCAAAATTATAATTAGCGTGCACATGAGCTGCTCCTAGCCTTCCCATTTCGGCTCGCTGGCTGGCAGAAAGATTATAAAATCTCTCCAGGGCGTCAATAAATCTTTCTTTTTCCATCCGATCTTCATAAATATACGGCACCTCTTGAGAGCCAATAACTGCCTTAGAGCAGGGTTCGAGACCTATTCCAAACCAATTTTCCCCATCCGTTACTTGTTCCTGTAAGCCCCCTGTCATATTAACTATAATAGGTGTTTCACAAGATAATGATTCCAGGGTAGCTAAACCGAACCCTTCTGCGTCTGAAATATTAATAGTACAATCCGCTATATTATACATCATGGCCATTCCTTCCGGAGGTTGCTTCTCTCTCGAAAGTAACACCTGGCCATTGAGCAGTCCTAGCTCCTGCATTATATGCTCCAAATCTTGACCATGCACGTCTTTTGGATCTGTGTGCATAATCAAAGTGGCCTTGTCGTGGCCTACTTTATCTAAAAATTCCTTAAACCAAAAAATAAGTGTTCCACTTTGTTTACGGCGCGCATTACGATTATTCCAAAAAAAGATCATGCTGTCGGGGTTTTTAAGATGTTCTTTCCGAGCGATTAGGGTTCTCTCAGGATCGTCCTTCTTAAAAATGTTTGGATCAACCGCGTGTGGGAGATATTGCGATTCTACATCGGGACTTACCGTTTTCACTATATCTGCAGTCACTTTGGAAATACAAGCTATATAATCATTTGAATCGTAAAACTTCTTGTTAAAATAGGGATATGGATAATTGTCCCAAACGTGATAATAAGCCATTGGTACGTTAACCCTTATTTCGTTTTCGATTTCCCACAGCCAACCATAAAATCGTGGATCAGTCATAAACCATAAAATATCAGGCCTAAATTGTCTCAGGGCGACTCGTATTTGATCCTGCGTTCCGTAGCCATCTACTGGAAATATTAACCAGTCATCTCCGTATTCTTCTAGTTTACCCGGGGTGTAGTCGTTGTGCTTCATGGCTCCCCCGAAGGAAATGAATTGATATTTACCAGTTTTCAACATCCCCTCGATCATGTACTTGGTTTGATTTCCAACCCCGGAAGCAGATAGAGGATGGTCGCTCAATGTGAGAATCTTAATCTTTTTGTCAGTCATATTTTTTCCTTAAGGGCATTCTGCGGTCATATTAAAGGGGCACTTAAAGCAATTGCTTCGTTTTTTAAGGTACCGCTTCTTATCAATATTATAAAGCGCCATATGTAATAGTTTAAGTGCATTCTCAGTTTTTTTGACCCCACTAGAAACGCGGAAGAACTCAACCCTATTTTTATTGGCGGTTCTTTTTAAGAGCGCAAAATGAGTTTCAACGCTTTTAGGATCGATACCGTGTTTTTCACAAAAGAAATATTTATATAACGTCAACTGGTAAGTTACAATAGGATCCGAACGCCTACGAGAATTCCATCCCCATGATGTAGTCTTCCAATCTACAATATGATATTTGCCATCCGGCGTCTTAACAACAGCGTCAATAAATCCTTTGAAATTAATATCTTCGCTGATCGGCACCATCAGCCGCTCTTCGCTAGATACAATCTCGTAACTCTTGAAGTATTGATCTAGAGCCGGCTCGATCTCTGGAAGGAGCGCTACGCCCTGTGGTACCATTTCCATGGCTCTTTCGAGGTTGAACTCTACCTTGTCCTCTTCGAGGCGTTTAAGTTCCTTCTGGAAGCCCTTAACGAACGTCTCTGATGCATTAAAGTCCTCTTTAAGCAACTTCTTCTCGCACACGTCATGGATGGCTGTTCCGAACGCTGTATATTCATTTCCCCTAAACGCTTTAATACCGTCGATATAAATAAGTTTGTGGTGGAATGGGCAGAACTCCCAGTTTTTTAGTTCTGAGTATGATATATGTGTCAACTATTAAGCGCTTTCTGTATATAACCTAGCTATAGTATTGTATAATACCGGACTTGTTTCTTTTACGAGCCTGGGTTCTCCAAGATAAAACTTCTCAAACCCGTTAGCAAAGTATTCTCTTAATGAGGTGGCTCCGTATGGCGAAGCAAATAGCCCCATCGTTAAACTTAGTAATGTTGGATATCCAACGCGATCAGACAGAAACTCATCAAAGGCCCTGGTATATTCTGTGTTTATGTAATACTCTTCCGGGAACTCATATCCCTGCGCGTCGAGGATTGCCTTGAGCTTTTCTCTTTTACCGAGAAATTCGTTTTGTAACTTGTTGTCGCTATAAATCTGCGTTCCATAAGTTGATTCGATCGAATGCGCTATTTCGTGAATGACGTTCTCCAGTATATCGTGAGTGGTCGGCTCTTTGTTGGTAATATATATTGCGCCATCGACGTACGCCGCATTGCGTCCATCCAAATCGGGAAAGTCACCAACATAGATTATTTCTATATTTTGTAGTAAATGGCGAGGTATTCTTGTCTCTATTTCGTCTATAAATTCTTCCATGTTAACCTCGTCGGACATAAAAGGATCTTTTATGAGAATAGGAATAGTATCAAACTGACTATGAATATAATATTCACCTCTTTTAGAAGCGCTTTCTCTTATATAATCCATGTTGGTATGCAAATTATTCCTCTTCACTCTTAAGTAGTTCTTCTTGTTCCTCTAGGGCCTTTTGATGTGTTTCTACATCAATAAATGCCTGTCGATATCCACGAATAAAATTCTCTTCTGCGACAGCCATTAAAAACTCTGGGAATTCCTTTGCAAATACTTCGATGGCCATTTCAACGGTGACATCACCATCTTCGGGCTCTAGTGCCTCTCCTATATATTCTACCACAAGTCTTTTTAATCCGCTATCTTTTTCTACGGCCTCTTTCAGTGTGGGATTTTCTTGATCTTCCATTTTTTCTCCTATAAATATTTAGCAGCCCAAGTAGCAACTTTAGATCTTTCACCTTTGTGTAAAGTAACGTGGCCAGCTAGTTCGAAATCCTTAAACTTTTCAACAGCATGAGTGAGGCCGTTAGTGGTCTCATCAACATAAGCATTATCAATCTGTTCAATATCGCCAGTCAAAATAATCTTTGAGCCTTCTCCTACTCTAGTTATTATAGTCTTTAATTCGTGCGTTGTCAAGTTTTGCGCCTCATCAATTATAATAAAAGCATTGGCGATCGAGCGACCTCGAATATATGTTAACGCTTCAATCTCTATTCTACCACGTTCTAAGTACATATCTAAAGTGGTTTTATCATTTCCCATTAAAAACTGAAGATTGTCTTGAATAGGTGTAAGCCATGGTTTCATTTTCTCTTCTAGAGAGCCAGGGAGAAACCCTAAATCTTTTCCTAGGGGTTGTACGGGGCGCGATACAATCATTCGGCTATAACAGGGTTCACCTCTTATCACGAAATCGTCAACAGTTTGTTGTAAAGCAGCCGCTATAGCACACAAAGTTTTACCAGAACCCGCTTTGCCAATAAGCGTGACAATCTGAATGTTTGAATCCATAAGCAAATCAATGGCAAATTGCTGCTCTTTGTTTCGTGGCTTGATGCCCCAAACGCCTTTTTTGTATTTATTTAAGGGTCTTAGGGGCATCGTAGGAGATATATATCGTGCGATCGCTGTCTTCTTTTCGTTAGAGCTAGACACAAGCATCAAAAATTGATTTGGGCGATATTGCGTTGTTTCTAAATCTAGAATAATCTCTTCACCATTATAAAATCTGTCTACTAACTGGTCATCAACCAAATATGACGAAAAGCCAGTAAAAATATTATCGCTGTCATCTACTGCCTGATTACTAATATAATCCTCAGTTGGGAGACCCAATGAGTCACAAATCACTCGCATATTAATATCACGAGAGATCATGATAACTTTACGATCCGGATGGTGTTTGCGGACCGCCAAGGCTGTAGCAATGATAAGATGATCTGGTATAGAAGAATCTAAATCTTCTGGGAGGCCGGCGCTTTGCAGATCCTTGGTGCCCCAAGCATAAAGTAGGCCATGGCCTTTGCGGATTCTTACTCCATTAAACAATGAGCCAGTACTTCGTAGATCGTCTAGAATGCGAATAGTTTTTCGCGACTGAGTACCGACGCCATCTTGGCGTTTTTTGTGTTTGTCTATTTCCTCTAGCACTTTGAACGGAATTACAATATCGTTCTTGCCGTATGCGTATATACAATCAGCACTGGTTAAAAGAGCGCTAGTATCTAAGACGTAAATCTTTTTTCTGCTCATCCGCTTTTAATTAGGGCTTCATAATAACTTTTGTTATTTATTCCTGCTTATAATAATATACCAGTGCCGATACCGGGAACCATATCAATATATAAGCCGCTATTAGAGAGTACATCCCAAAGACAGCATCTAGATATCCCGTCATCCTTAATGAGTTGGCCGCGGATGCGATAGAAACGCCGCCAATCATAAATATACCCGCAACCCCCAAAAGCACTATGGTGACATACAGCCAATCTACAAAGATTTCCCGGGCAGCGGACAATCGACTCTTTACTTTTTTAGCGCTTCGCATATTGTTCCTCTCGGGAATAGAGCTGATCATCTCCAACTCTGCCTTGGCCGCCGCCATCAGTAGATCTCGGATACCACCTGCTCGTTGTCATTATCTCAGTAAAGTTGTTCAAAGTATAATAAGAATCTCCCTGAACGGTTTGTAGCCTCCATCTCGCAGCGCGATCATGCTTGGAGCTCATCGCTACGGATTCCCAAGATTTGACGTCTTCTAGGCGTATATATATGTGATAATTTTCTCCTTCACGTACGTGTGTAAAATTAACAAAATAAGCACCTCCTTCTTGTGCTGTATCAAGATTGATTTTCACTATTCTTTCCTTTCGTATCTCTTAAAAATATTGTTCTATCTGGCTTTGGAACGTCTGGATCATCTGTTTGTTCTGGCGCCAGATTAGCATCGGTTACCAAGTCTGAACTACTTTGTATCTTTTCTCCGCCGAGGGCCCAAATCATTTCTATTTTTAGCTTCTCACAGACTTCCATTTCCGGAGTGTTTTTATTTGTTCTGTCGCCGCCATTGCCGAATATATCAGGCTTTAATCTTCTCAAAACTTCACAAACAGTGCCATCGGAATCCCCAACGGCTACCACATCTGTAACGCCTTTAACGGCTTTTAATATCTCTGCTCTTTCTTCCCATGGCATAAATATATAACCCTTCTTGCGCATTAACCAGTTGTCACTATTGACTGCTACAATAACGTTTCCCAGATCTGCAGCAGCCAATATCATTCTTACATGACCAACATGTATCGGATCAAATCCACCGGAGACCATTACTGTTTTATTTGTCATTATTATTTCCTTTCATGTTACCAGTAAAGCGTATATGATTCTGAGTTATTATCCCAATCGACAATGACGTATTCAACATCTATCGGATCACCACATTCTGGATAATAGTATGTACGCTCAACCGAAAAATATCCATTAATGTTATCATATTCTTTAACTTCTTTTACATCTGCGCTGTCGATTAATGAAGTAATGCGAACATATAAATAAGCTAAATCTCCATATCCGCTACCGTCATCGGTTCTCGCCCAAAAAATCCAATCATCTGGCCGGTTACCCGATGCGTCAAAGCATTCCCAGCCGGCATCTAAAATATATGGAGAATAATCATAATAATATATATCACGATCATCGGTCCTGTGATGGTGATCACCGGGCACCCATATGCAGCCGCTTAACAAAGCTAGCAATATGATTATTTTATACCACATCATTCATCCTTATACTTAATATACACTACATTACCATTCCTGTCAACCTTTATTTCATTTTCTTGTCCATCGATATCTCGCAATGCTTCTTCGATATCGCCGTAATAGTATGTGTTTAAAAATTTATTTAGTCTCGTTTCGATTTCAAAAATGCGGCCGTAGGCGCGAACAAAGCGTTTTCTAATATAGTAGAAAAGCATAAGCATAAAGCATGCATGAGCCGATATGAAAATTATAGCTAATGTAAGTATTTCCAAAGACATCTTCATTGATGATACCATTATACTATAAGCGGTTTAAGTTGTCAATAAAAAAACCCCCTTCCGAAGAAGAGGGCTTTAATTTGGATAGCTGTTAATTAATTAACTATTAAGAAACGCTCAATGCTCCAGTTGCGCCTGTGCCCTTGGGACAAGCACGAATATTAACTAACCATTGATCGTCTATAGGGCAGTAGAAATGAATCATAGATCCAGGGCCCAAAAAATTGGTAGCCGCGGCTGCGGGGGTGTATATCAGGTTCACGCTAGTAGGGGCTGCTGCTGTTCCGGCAGTTTCTATAGCCGAACCGGCGATACCGCCGGTGTTGACGCCAATCACTTGTTTTGCAAATACGTTAGATCCTGCTCCAACCGCACCTACACATTTTACAGGTAGAGGGTTCGTCGTATCGTCTACCTCGCCAGTTATTTCCAATACGAGGTGATCCCCTTGCTCCGCTGGCGGGAGATAACACATTGAACCAGCAGCACTATTGGTTCCGGCAAATGTATTAACAGCGCTCTTAATAAGCGTACAGTCTAAAATTTCGCCGGCGGTAGCTGTTGCTAAACCTAAAACCGCTTCGGCATCGGTAATGTCGATACCAGTCGCGGTCAGATTTCCTTGATAACCACTTAAGTAGTCTAAATAAGGATTAGCTAAAGTTCCGTTTAGCGTGACAGCGCCACTAAAAGTTTGCGCTTCACTAAGCTTATAAGGTATCGCCATCTTTCTCAAAATATTTACTGATCTTCGTCCCATTTCTAAATTCCCTCCTATAGGATTATGTATGTACGTACGTTGAGGGTATCCCCTCACTCGTATATAGTCTCTAGACGTGGTTCCGCCGTTAATATTCGATGGAAAAATATTATTTTTTACGGCGCTTTTTATTGAGTTTTTTCTTTCTTTTTTTCTTAAGAATTCTAGCTTCTTCCAAGTGTCTCTGTGTTTCTAATTCCGGGTCCGGGCGAGTCTTAACCGCAAAATCATCCTTTTTGCGCATCCATTTAACTTTTACCTGAAGATCTTTATCTGCCGTCAGCTCCTTCCTTTTACCGTCAGCTTCCTCAAAAGTTTCAAAGCGCCCTGCGGTTGACCAGGGAATCCCCTCGACGTGTTCTTGTATTTCCTCAATCATTAATATCTCCTATTGTTTCCTTTGTCGGTAAACATACCCACTGTTACTATTATAACCATTAATATGCTTACTGTCAACAAAATATCTCCAAGTTCCATTATTATTCCTCCCCAAGAATCCTATAATATACTACCGATCTAACTACTTGATTGTACTCTTCTTCTTTAATAACCAATGTAATCATTTTGTGAGGGCTGTCTTCTGGGCGCCAGATAATTTGCAATGTATTAATATCTTCTTCCCACACCCAATCAAATTCGTTTCCCTTTTGCTTATCCTCAGTGATATGTAAACAATCATATTTGTTATTGGTAAGAATTCTTATTAAATTATCGTACAGGCTGATCCCGCTACGCAACGTTAAGTTCTCGCCACAAAAATATAAACTAGTAGAGCTTTCTAATTCTAAATAAAGAAAACCAGAAAGCAATTCTGTTTCAACGTTTTCAAAACAGCGCCATATGGCAGGATCAAGTACTTGTGCGGGATCTGGCCAATAGCAACCTATATGGAAATATATGTCCCCATAATCATCGGCGATCTCCGGTGGATCTGTGTGTTCACAACCACAGAATAATATTAAAAATAATAACAGATAAGCGCGGTACACCCTATAGTAGATAGGGGCTAACCTTACAAACTGGAATCAACAGTATCGATTTCTGCGTCAGCCGCTTCAAATAAAGCTTTGATTTTGCCACCAAAAGTCACTGTTATAGCAATGCATACAACCGCTATAGCAACTAAAATAATAACATATTCGGTCATTCCCTGACCATCTTCATCTTTATGTAATCTAGATAAAAAATTACCCATAATAGCTCTCCTTGAAGTAACTATCATGGGCAATCTAGTTTAGGATTGCGAAGTTGTTGCTGTTTTGTTATAAACTACATACAAAGTCATTAAGACTGTAGCATTCGGCCGTTTGGCCGACATCAGCGCACTCTTCGCCTCCTACGTTGTCAGTATTGACAGTTTCTGCACCGCAGAGGTTATCTCCGGCGCCAATCTGAACTGACACATTGGTGCCTCCCGGAACAGAAGCACAGA
>Ga0209128_1001789_pt1 | contig 14340 bp, 25 predicted proteins | sample ETNvirnome_6_100_FD_184072 | JGI IMG/M metagenome (GOLD analysis project Ga0209128, IMG submission 184072) | Marine viral communities from the Pacific Ocean - ETNP_6_100 (SPAdes) (version 2) | ecosystem: Environmental > Aquatic > Marine > Oceanic | place: Pacific Ocean | collected 2013-06-19 | reverse complement strand
TTTTTTTCAACTATGATTCCCACGGAATCAAGTGGTAAGCACTCCCCCTTGTGATTTGGGACATGAATGTGAACGATATCCCCGATGTTATAGCTCACTACATTTTCCTGTAGGTCCCAGTTCTCGGGTCTATTCTAATGACATTCCTTTCAGAATGAGAATTCTCTTTTTCATCTTTATCCCACTCTTCTGGCGGGATGCTGTCGAGAAGTGCTTGAACTCTTCTATTTAACTGTCTCCGTTGTTCACGTGCCATGACAAATAGGAAGATAAAGAGAGCAAATACTATCCACGCAGTTAAGAATAGAGGAATAAAATTATCGATCACTTCTTATGCTCCCGCTTGAACATTTTAAAAAGCTTCTGAAACTTTGATCCCGGAACACTATTGTAGACCTCTTCAGTGTCTATATCACTTTCTTCGCAGATTTCTGCAAGAGTTCTTGCTACCTCTTCTGTTATGTCATCTATGTCTAGGTTCATTTCATGAGTAATTTCATCAAATGTTGTAATTGTTTTTCTTTCACTGTTTTTCATTTAAGCACCTGTTAACCACGGATAAGTCTCAACTATAGACCAGATATCTTCTCCCTTTAAAATAACTTTAAGAGATTCAGAAATTTCAAAGCTTTCAATTCTACATGAATCCCACTTTTCTGGATCTCCCTCAGCGTATGAAGCCTTATGCTTCTCGACATCAGGCCTGATATCTTCTCTATCATTAGAGCCAACATTTAAAAAAGGAAAGTGAAGAATTACGTGATCACTTGACTTCGTGCTAGCTTTAAGAAAAATATCTGGATTTACATCTTTTCTAAGTGTAATGGGAGATCCGTGGAGTCTTTCAACATGCTGAGACCATGCAAGAATATTTCCAAAATAGAATATGTCATTAAAGTCTAATCTCTTTCCAACACAGACCTGACTATTCAGATCTATCCCATTTACTTGAAAGAATGATTTTTCAATTGAAACCCTGAATACATGTTGTAGAAATGAAGATTGCAAAAGGTATCTAGTGCTTTTTGAAAGATCCGGGTTCCAAACTTCATCAGCGTCTATCTTTATGACAACTGCATCTGTCCCACAAAGAGAGTTTAAATATCTCCCACCCGCATTGACTGTAAGAATCTTCTTAAAGAGAATTTTATCAAATTCTGATTCAAGCCTGGATATTTCTTTATGTGTGGAGTCTGAAGAATTGTTGTCTAAAATAATTAGCCAATCGACCATTTCTATTACATTCTTAACGACTCTGGAAATTAAAATATCTGCATTTTTTACTTGAACTACACCGACTATTTTTCGCTTACAAGCATCTCCCACTGTATATCCATATCCGTATCCCTGGTTGTCTGGATGATCTCTGACATGCTTCCACGATGGATGCCCCTGGTATTTTGTCAAATTAAATGAAGACCCCTCCCAAGGGACTGGATATCGGTTCTTCTGCTCTTGAATAAACCCCCACCCAAAATCTCTCACAAATTTACTAATTTCAGATATCTGTGCGGGTTCGAGGTCTTGCTTTCTGATGACTACATCATCTGGCATTCCAGCCTCACAATCCCAATTAATGTTCCATCTAAACGCATCTTCTCCATTTTCACTACAGGGAGAGAGAGTGGGTGTTATTCTGAGGTCTATATACCTGTGATTCTTAAAGTTTTCATCTATGCAGTTTTCAAACTCTCTTGTTCTATCAGCTGAAAGCCAGACAAGACCTCTTTTTGACGACTTATTTTCCATATTATCTTTCATATTTTCTGGCTCCCCCTGTTGGACTTGAACCAACGACACCCGGATTAACAGTCCGATGCTCTAACCAGCTGAGCTAAGGGGGAATTTGTATACTATTAATAGTACAGTCTCATGGATTGTTGTTTAAGCTCAGCGCTCCATCTTAATGACAATATCTCCCTTTGGAGGATCAAAAGCCAGAGATCTTCCTGGAACAATAACCCAGGCCCGTCTTAATCGACTAGGTCCCGGGCTAGAGCACTCACCGTCTGTTAACACGATATACCCATCAAACTTTCCAGAATTGTCTCTTGCATGCTTTGCAACAGCGTTAAAGCTAGTCCCTCCGTACCTGTGACGAACAGGTGGAATACTTTGACCCCGACGCCATTCGACAGAGTTCTTCTCATCAACTTCAGTATCGAAGGGAAAGAGAGTAAAGTTGATCTTCTTTCCGAGGTTATTAAGCTCAGCAAAGAGAAGCTCAATGCTATCAGAGCCAACAGATCCAGACTGATCCATGTAAACAGCAATGTTTGCACTGTGACCTCGACGAATGCCGGAGTGAATGTAAGGATACTTCCTATTGATTCGCTTCATGGTGCGTCGCTTGTTAAGTCTTTGACTTCTTCCGCAGAAGTTCTTAAGAAGAGAAGACCACGGAATTGTACTAGAGACCATCTTTCTAAGATCATCTCGAACAGAGCTAGGAACAGATCCCCACTCACCAGAGCTGTCACATCTCTTAACAGCCTCGGTTACAGCTTGACGAATCTTTCCCTCTACAATCTGACGATCCTCATCAGACATCTCATCCCACTCTCCATGATCATCAATCATTACCTCGATCCCTTCACCCTGTCCCTGAATAGCTTCAGAGACTTCTTGATCCTCTTGAAGCTTTCCAAAGTACCACTCACTTGCCATTCCCTTCGGAAGTGACGCAATCAGATCAGAGACCTTCTTCCACTTTTCAAGTGCTTTAGGATCTGTAACCTTGCTAAGGTCGAGTGGTTTTCCGGGCATAAGACCTCCCTCAGGAAGCTCCTTTTCTCTGATGAGGCCGTTGATTGCAAGGTCAGTTCCCCAGTTCCAAAGAATGTGAGGGTCTTTCTTTCTAGAAGTCACGTGCTTATAGATCCAGTGATAGCATTCATGCTTCATAAGACCTCTAACTTGAATAGACTTTAAGCTAGCAAGGAACTTAGGGTTCCAGAAGAGTGTAGGGTTCTGATCAACAACTCCGATCCCAGCGGTTGAAATCTCAGCCTTTCTCTTGTTAAACTTTCGAAGAATATGGCTAAAGAATGGCTCATGAAGCATCAGGTTGATAAGGTGTGGGTCCAGGTCAAATGCTGCAGCCTCTTCATCAGAGACTTCGTCAACAACAACAGGAACATCAGTTTCAGTAGTCTTACTTTTCATATTTCCTCCTTATTCCAATTATAACACAATTGTGGGTTGCATACATGCAACCCACAGTATTTAATTATTGAAGATTTCTAGCTACTGTCACTGCTTCAAGAACTGCTTGTCCCAAGAACTTGTGAAGACGAGTGATATTGTTAACAGCGCCAGAGTCCATCACGTTGTTCCAAAGTGATACAAGCATTTCACCGGGGAGAGTCTTTGCAAATACAGAGATTCTCTTGCACTGCTCAGCTGTCCAATCATTATTCTTACAATGCTCGCTAACCTTGTCAATGATAGAGTTAAGCTTGTCATTGCTCAAAGCACTGATCTTCTCAGAGAAGTCATCGTATCGATCAATTACATCTTCAGCAGAAATCTGAAGTGCGTAGTTCTTCACGAAATCCTGGAATGTAATTGCAGCTTCAGCACCAACAAAACCGAGGGACATCGCGTAGAATCCAGCAGGAGTGTTTCCTCCGCAGACATCAGTGGGAGACATTCCTGCAGACTTCAGAGAAGAATTAATCCTCTCCCAAGATCTGGGAGACGGATACACCTTTCCTGGCTCAATTTGACCAACGTGACGAAGGTGTGCCGGATGGTGGCCAATAAAGTCTACGATGACTGAATCAATACCTGATGCCTTTGCCCACTCAATCCAGTCCCTGTCTGTTGGTTCAAGGTCGACAACCCAGAATCGGTCCAGCAAAGCAGGATCCATCTCATTAACCTGGTAGTCTGCAGAAGCGTTAACTGCACAGAAGATACGAGTCTCAGGATGGAGCTTATGGCCATTCAGCTCACGATCCAGAACAAGCTGGAAAGCGCACTGCATCACCTCTGGTGTTGCTCGATTAACCTCATCAAGGAATAGTGCAACAGGCTCGCGACATGCGCGGAGCAACCAGTCAACCGGTGCAAACCGAGTCACACCGTCAACCAGTTCAGGAAGACCAATGATATCTCCCTCAGTCATCTGTGCGAGACGTCTATCAATAAGATCAATCCCGACAGATCCATCTTCTAGCTCAATTGCAGCTGCGACCTGTCGAAAAATCTGCGACTTGCCGATGCCGTGAGGACCCCTTGCGAGGATAGAAACGTCAGCGGGTAGCGAGGAAGCTACGTTAACAAAAGTTTTGATGTCCATTACATCTCCTTGATTGGTTTTACCTTTCTATTATAAAACAAAGTGTGCACTATTACATGCAACACTACCACTTTTTACTTTGAATCCTTTTAAGCCTAGATGCATAAATCGTCTTCTTCCCAGAAGAAGTCATGATAGTCATACGGCCCGAAGTGCTAGGTTTAGTTACAACAATCCCCCAGGCATCTGAATCTGACTCCCTAACGAGATCACCTTCTTCAAACATCCACTCCTTTTTTCTTGTCGGCCTGGAGCCAGGAAGGGAAGAAGTAGATCTAGAATTTGAAAATGATTTCTTTAAATCTTTCTTATACTTTTTAGGAATTCCCATTAGTATCTCCTCTCATATAAATTATACCACACACAATACAAAATTACACGCATGATAGGCTTGCATCAATTGCAAATATAATAGAAATCAAAGAAACTACAATAGATGCTATGGACAAATAAGTTACTAATCTAACATTCTTATCTAGCTTATTGACACGATCAATAAGCATTTTTAGTGCTTGAATTCTCGACATTCTTCTTTTCATAACAACCCTCTTCTGTCATCACTACATATTCAGAGAGTGGGGGATGCACATCAATTTTAAGGCGGTTACCATTTGACAGTCATAGCTTAATAGACAGTGCTACGCCGTCCCCCGCGACGGTCCCTCCGGGACTCGGCATATTTTTTACTCCCAGTGGGAGCTTAGTCATGAGGATCGCGCCTCACTAGCTAGTGGCCAACTAGCAAAAGTCTAAGTACACCAACTTTCTTCAGGTTGTTCAAGATCAGGTTGTTCTCTATAATCAACTGTAATCTCTGTACCGACAGGAAGGTCTCTGAGTGCGTGCAGTCTTCTGACGTTTCCGTCCATCACATTTGCACAGCTCGGTTCCTCAGAGTGATTGTGGTATCTTCCGAGCTCGGTGACATCCCACCCGCTCTCCGGCTTTCTGACGTGGCAGACACCGACCTCCTCTCCCTGTCTAAAATCTCTATCTATAAAGGCACCCATACCCTGGATATCTGATCTCTGTATCACGAAATCTTTTCCGGCATCGTAGCCGAGACCGTAAGCCTCCTCGGGTCCCATGTCATCCAACCCTTCTGGAGCAAGGTGCATCTCAAGATCATCACTCCCGCACGGACAGGGATCTCCACTAGAGCAAGTTTCACATGGCTCATTTCCAGCCTCAACTTCAGCACACGACTCTCTGATCAGCTCCTCTCTAATGATTCTTCTTAGATCGGACCTTTTGATGTGCATTACATGCGACCCATATCGAAAAGGGACCGCTCATGTGCTCTAACTTTCTCTGCATATTCTTCTGGAGATGTTCCCATCCTGTGCTCATCAACCGGAGACAAAATAGCGTTTCCGGTCATCGGGTCAATGAAATTTGGAAGTGATTCCGCTCTAGGAAGACCAAGAGTATGGGCAGCCTTATTCGCCCAGTCCATAAGCGAAAGATTCCCCGGGTGGTCTGAGAAGTGAGTTGCCTGAACTTCTTCTGAAGGGAGCATGCTTCTGTGCCTAAGCTCTTCAGCGGGTACGGGGATTCCGAAATCGTGATAATCAGCCTCACATAGAAGGGTGCCTGCCATCTTGTTCCATCGACCCAAGTCTATTCGAGATTCAGATAACTGGCTTAGATCCACATGCCCAGGAGGCAAGCCTCGGAGCTTGGCATCCAAGTCTGGGAAGCCTGTCGTTGCCGGCTGGCTCGCAGAGGGCCCAAGACCTTGGGCCTCTAGCGCAATCATCGAGAGAGCACTAGCCATCTGATCGGGGTCCTTGGAATCCTTTGAGTAATCAGCGAGAAGCTTATCGTGTGCCTTAAGAAAGAATTCATAGTTATCTGGGACTGCAAGATGTCCATGCTCGGGGTGGCTGGCAAGCCTATTCCATGATACCCTCTGACCTGGTCGCCAATTGGCGGGAGGCTTGGGGGGTGGAGGCAAAGTATACTCGATTGCCGCAAGTCCACGATTTTCCCCGCCTTCGTAGTCATATCCACTTTCGTATGTCTCCCCAGCTAAATGTTCTGGTCGTGGCCATTTTTCTTCAAGTTTCCTCTTAATGTCGGGCCAACGGTTCTTCCAATCTTTGGGAGGCAGCTGCCTTCTTTGGTGATAGATATCAGTTACTACATCTTGGGGATCATATTCCCACCAGCGGCTAGGTACCGTCTTGGCTTCATTCAAAGATTCCAAAATAATTCTTCTAAGCTGGCGCTTTGTGATTTTCATTTCTTTCATCCCTACCATGTCTAATGGAATTACGTAGTCTCCCTTGAAGACTTTTTCTCTTATCTCATCAAGTGCACTGTCAGCATATGACTCAAAGGTCGGCTTATCCCGATGCAGTGCTTGCCATCGAGGATCTAGCTCATGCTCATTAGTCATTCCCTTCCAGTGATTAATCTCTTTCATCGCAGCTCTGACAATAGCATTTTTCATAAATGGGCCAGTGTCTTCAAGTGATATCTGGGTCTTGGGAATCCTACCTCTTGTTGCACCAAACTGCTCACTGATGAGACGTCTAAGCTGGCGTCGAGTGATCTTCATTAGTCTGTCTCTTCTCGCCACTGCTGTTGCAGTGCAGCCATGTACTGTGCCTGTGTCATGCCACCACCGAGCTCTTGACCGTAGCCAGACATGGGAGCTTCTTCTGTCGGAAGGTCCTCGATCATGGGCTCCGTGTCCATAGGATCATCATAAGGGTCTTGCTCGAAAGCTTGCATAGCAGGCATGCCTACTGCCTTAGAAAGATGATCGACAATTTCTGCACCCTCGTCTGCATCCATTGCAAGAAGACCCCAGATGGTCTGCTCATCACCGATCGTACTCCTAATTGTACTGAGAGCATCAAGGGTGTCATAATTCTGAGGTGCTGAAAACCTGGGAGGCTTTGTTCCGACTTCAGAGAGCATTCTCATCTCTCTATCGATCATCTCCTGGAGCTCTGTGATTGACATGATCTCCTGCTCTTTTGTAACAGCCTCTGATCCAGATGCTTTAGCATGATCAATTGTATTAAAGAGGTTATCTCCGCCAGCCCATGCATCTTCGCGTGCCTTGACGTCAGCAGCTGGGCCGCCAGTAAAGTATGCACCGTCACCGTAGTCGGGCTCTTTCTTCTTGGTTTTTCTCTTAGATTTCTTCTTAGCTTCGACAAGCAGTCCATCCTGCCTGATAGATTCGTTGAATTCCCCTTCAGCAACATTCTGAAGGAATTCCTTTGTCATATCTCTAAGACTAAATTTATCTTCGCTCATGATATTCTCCTGCAAATAAATATTCACGATAAAGTGATTATCTTGAACAAAGGCTTAGAGATGTGTATTGTTTAAATGACACGGAGGAGTCATGAATAGAGAAACTGTTAAAGAATTAGTCGAAAGACTTACTAAGGTTAATAATGAAATCAAGCTTTTGCAAACAGATAGGAAGGAACTTCTTGCTGATTATAAGGAAAAACTTGACATTAAAGCCTTTAAAGCTGCAATGAGAATTACAAAGATGAGAGAAGATGTTGATGAATCTCAGCTTGATAATATGCTTCTTGTAATTGAAGATATGTAGCTTTCTTTCTATAGTTCTAAAAAGCCCCGGAGATCCGGGGCTTTTTTATTTTGTATGTCTATCGGCAACAGCAGCTGATGCCCAGGCATCGGGCTTAATCTTGTAAGAGAATCCCGCTCCAAGTGCCCATCCTCCAAGAGACTCTCTTAGGTCACGTGTCTTAGAGAGTGGTGTAGATCCAATATCAATATGAATCTCAACGATTGCATCTGGGTTAGACTCCATAACTCTCATTCCAACCTCTATAGATCTCTCAACCTCGCATGTAATTCTGTGTCTTAGAGAGTCTAAATTCCCATTTTTCTCAACAGTTCTCTTGTAAAAGTATTTTCCACCTGACTGTCCGGTACCACCGTGAAGACAGATTGCAGATGCAAATGTGCAACCATCTACTCTTGGCATACTATCTGTTCCTATAAATACACCGCCACCAAGTGTGACGTGATTTTTGATTTCCAGCAAGACATATTTAAATTCTAGTTCGTATCCCTTGCCAGTAATCCACGTGTCTTTCACTTTTGCGATCCCTAGATTATTTCGTTATGCAAAAGTATCGAAAATAAGCTTGTCGTACAAAGAACAATAATCCATGTCATTATTACTTTTTGCATTTTTGAAAGATCTGAAGCTTTTTCTTCAAGATTGGAAATCCTGTCTTCAATAGATTGATTGGATTTATCGAGTGACACACTAGAATCACAAAGCTTATCATCAATTTCAACAATCGATTCTGAATTTTCTCTAATTAGTTCTTCAAATTTATATTTTGTAGCTTCTATTTCAAATTTTTGATTTTCAATAAGCGATCTTAGCTTTGAAATTTCTTCATTATACTTTTTAGAGAAAAACATGAGTATCCCAAAATTTAAATATTACAAAAGAACCTTTGTTCTAAGATAATCCCTTAGCAAGCTTTCTTGCTTTAGACTTAGTGATGAATCATAGTCTTTTGTTGCTGTGTCATAAAGCTTTTCAAGATATCCATTCCTTCTTAGGACTTTAAAAGCCAGGTTTTCAACTGAAAACTCTCCAGACCTTTCAAGCCCAGACTTTCTCATATTCCGTATCTTTTCCTTCAGCGTCTTGATCTTTTCTAATCTATTTGGACTCTTTAGCACATTGTCAATTTCATACATCATGCATTCAGCTTTATGTCTAACACAGTAGATATCTACTTTTGGATCAATCATTTTTGGCTTAGTAAGCCATGTGTTTCTTAAGACGCTGTACACACCAGTTGAATGATGTGGCTCACTGGATTCCTGGGGATAGAGCTCAACCTCATATCCCTTCACCCTAATATCGTGCTTATCGTTCCACGTAGACTTTTTAGCCATCATATAGTTCTTTACGAGATCGTAATTTTCAGCAACCATAGAATAGTCTATTAGAAGATGAAGATCAATATCGCTAAACTTTGTGTAGTTAAAATTAGCAAGACTTCCTGTGAAAGTTATATCATCAACAGGGACATCTATTTCAAGTGAAATATAAAACTCGCTAGCTATTCTTAGAAGTGCTTTTCTTATATCACTCTTAAGCTTTCCCTGATCCCATACTTCTGGGTTGAGATGATCTTGTGGGAGAAGCGATTGTATTTGATCTTTCTGTATCATTAAAATAGACTGGGATAAAATTAACTATCCCAGCGAAAATGAGTTATCTTATATATGTCTAATCAGAAGAGCTTCTGTCTTGATGATCTGATGCAAACCTTAGTACTCCTGCAATACATCCAAGAGATGCAAAGACGACAAGCCCAGTGGGATTTCCAAGAACGCCTAGCACAGTCCCGCATAAGATTAAAATCTCTGGAGATCCAAATGTAATATTCAATTTATCTTCCTTTTTTAGTTTTGTTGTTAGTGGCGGAAGCGGTGAGATTCGAACTCACGGTACGTCTCCGTACGCCGGTTTTCAAGACCGGTACCTTAAACCTCTCGGTCACGCTTCCAGATAATATAGCTAAACCTTCCACTTTCCAGACTCATTCCCAACACCTTTCCATCCAGGTCTTGCAGTTCGAGAGTAGAGGTCTAAATATGGCCCCCTACTTCTTGACTCAACAAATCTATAAAATTCTTCAGGCTTTCTAGAATGCTGCCTTCTATCAGCTAAAATAAAGTCCTTTGAACCACAAAGTCCTTTTCCGTTTGGAACAGATTCAGGTTCAATGGTTCCTGAGTATCTTGTTCTTTTTCCTAGACCCTTTCGATAACGTACAGCAAATACACACATTTCTGTATATCTCATTCCGTACGGTGTGGGACTTCCGACATTTGATTTAACCCATGGAATCAGCGTTATAGGCTTGAAGCCAAGGTGATCACAAACGTTTATTGCAGAAATAATCCCCTGATCCTTGCCTGCTGTAAAAGAGTTTATAGTCCACATATAGAGATGTGACTCTGGAGCGACAGGATATCTAGTAAACCAGTCAGAAATTGTGTTAATGACCTCACCTACAGTTTGAACTGGGTAATGAGTAGACGCCTGAAGCGTTGCATGACCTATTCCGCCTGTTGACTTCTTCCACGGCGGATCTATCACTACTGTCTTGTACATTGAAATCTCAGCTTGTTAAATTGAGGATGAGGCACCTGTGAACCCGTGCCTCCCTGCGGTCGACTACTACTCCTCCGCAGTGTCGGATGAATCTTCAACAGCAGCTGTATCAGATCCAGAATCTTCATCTGAACCACTACATGCGGAGATCATTCCGCACGCAATAATTGAAATAATATACTTCATTTTTTCCCTCTCTATTGAAGATGAGACACCTGTAATCCCGTGCCTCCCTGCGGATTTTTTATTACTCTTCTGTATTTCCGCTATTTTCCGTCGTGCCCGAATTCTTATTTGTTTCCGTGCTTGTTGTAGAATTGTCTGTAGCGTCCGTAGTTGTTTCCGTCGTCTCTGTTGTAGTACCACTCGTTTCAGTTGTCGTGTTATCTCCTGGTGTGTTCTCAGTAGCATTCTCAGCTGCTTCAGTTCCCTCAGTAGTGTTGGCAGTCTCATCAGTTTCAACACATCCGACTGCAATTGTTATAGCTGCAAGTGCAGCCAGCTTAGTTTTCCACATTTTATTGTCTCCTTTTAGTGGGAATGGTGCACAAGGTGGGACTTGAACCCACACGGATTAATCCACTGGATCCTAAATCCAGCGCGTCTACCAATTCCGCCACTCGCGCTTTGTTAACCATCTATGGATTATAACGCCAATCCACAGCTGTGTACAAAAAACTAATAGCCCTTATAGTTTGTCTCTTCTCTGAGCTTGAGAACTTCTTCCATGAGCTCTGGAATCTTCTCCATGACAGCGAATGCAATTCTTACCGCACTTAGTGAAGACTCATCGCCACTAAGCCGACCTGCCTCTATCTCATTCCACTCTGTGTAGAGAAGGGCAATCTTTTGTAGATCTTCTTGGGTCATATTTAATCCTATCTTAATTCATTGAAGTAGTTAATAAATTCCAAATTTTCTATAAATCTCAGACAGAGCAGCTGTGTCATCAGGTCTTGCGGGTATGACAGTTGACCCCTGTAGTGCTATGTCTTCTGGTGTGGGTTCTGGAGGAGCCCAGTCTGCAGTCTCCTCTTCCTGCTGTCTAAGCCGAATAACAGTCCTAGGGTCTATATCTTGATAGGCGTCCCAATCTTTTCCTTCGTACCCATAGTGAATATTCTTTTCATGCTCTCCTGCCTCGAGCTTCTCGATCGAATATTCAGATGGATTTTTAACTGCCCTGTCCAGCAGTGTCTGTAGAAGATATCCTGCATCAAGATCCTCTCTTCCCACATACCCCTGATTATATACAGCCATTGCGTTTGCACGCTTGGAAAGCTTTTCAGCCTGACCCCTGATGAATTGGAATTCTGCCTGAGGATTGTCTGCTGCAACGTCAAGTGCAATGCTTAGAATCTCTGATCCTGTCAATTGTTCAATTAGTAAGTCGATCTCTCTCTGTCTTCTCATCATCTCTCTCAGTGCACTGTCTGGAGACTCAGACATCTTGATGGCTGTGTGAAGGTTTGTGGCTCTCTTGTAACCGAGATTGGTTGAGGCCCTTGTGATTGGTGTTCCCCGCTTGGTTGACCTTAGGCGACGCTTTCTCTTGCCCTTTCTCTTTGGTCGTGTCTTGCCGTGAACAACCTTCCACTTATCACCCTTTGTCTCCTCAGCATGCTCCTTGTTGCTGATTCCCTCTTTTTCCTTCTTCTTGAGCCAGCTTTCAAGGCTGTAGCCCATGGGAACTACATATTCAGCAAGGAGTGCTTCTCTTATGTATTCTCTAAGCAGATCCATCAATTAACTCTCTCACATATTCACGAAGAATCTTCTCGCTTGACATTTCGCCCACGCCTCTTTGTGACAACTACATTATAATTATCACGCTGGTTCTGAGATTTTCTTCTTCTATTTCCCTTCTTATAGGGGCCTCTGACCTCTTTAATGACGTCATCATTCCAGACAAAGCACTCTGACTCACCGGGATTATCCTTACTCGGATCCCACGCAACTCCAGCTTTATTTAGTGCAACAAGGTCACAGTGTCTCATAATGACAGCATGAAATCCATAAGACTGCTTAGGATCAATCCTTGTCGGTTTCACATGGATCTTCGGGCCGGCTGCCGTTCTGACCTCGTAGATCTTCCCGATTCTTATCTTTCTCTCTTTCTTGTTCGTCAAGAGATTCTTCCCACTGTTTTAGAAAATGTAGGCATCTACATGTATCATTAATACTGCTAGCAAGATTATCAGCACCGATGTTAACACTATAGTATGCGTCTAATCCGTCTTGATCTATTTTTTGAATAAGACCTTCACAGACTTTTTTCAATGCCTCTGCTTTTGTCTTAAGGCTTTTAATTCTATAATGTCTCTCAGAAAATATCTTTTCTCTTATAGAGTCCATTAAATTATTTTTTAATTAAAAACATAGCGACACCATGCCACCAGTTTATATCCGGTCTTGACATTTTATTTTTCCTGTCAGGCGGGGGAACAACGATCCATGAAGAGAGAATAGTATAGCCAAGCTCATTGAATGCATCATGTGTTGCTTCTCTAACTTTTTTCTTTTCCCAGTCATCAACTACTGCTATAAAGACGTCACTAAAGACATCATTAAAGTATGTAAAAGCCTTTTTATGATCTTCATACTTATGTGCACCATCATAAAAGTAAATGTCAACCTTTTCATCTACTTTTGACAAATCCATTGAAAAGCAGTCAGCTTCAATTATATTCAGCTTATCTTCTTTCCAGTCAGGAATATATGCAGCTCTGTGCTCATTAAACTTTTCCTTAGGGTCAACATACTCTCTAAATTCAGACCAGTCATCAATTGCATATGCTTTTTTAAGATTGCTATAATTTCTGTATAGTGAAGAAATTAGAGAAGATCCACAAAACGTTCCGATTTCAAGATAGACACCGTCCTTTAACCTACACAAATTATTGAGAAGGTGTCTAAATCCCCTTCCAGTAAACCCATTAAGATAGTTTTGGTCTGTTAGGGCATCTGGCAATCCAGACTTAAGCTCGAAGGCTGAGGTGAAAGACATCACACACAATGCTGTTAAGAGTTGCTCTCTTGTCTCATATCTGACATTTACTTGTAATTTTTCATGACTTACAACTTTTTCTTCTAATTCTTCTGACATTTTATATTTATTTTTTTAATATGTGTGGTACCCGGAGCCGGATTCGAACCGGCACGCCCTCATGAGCAGAAGATTTTAAGTCTCCTGTGTCTACCATTTCACCACCCGGGCATATTTATAGCGCCTAGCTGGATCTATTATATCATACTGTTACGTTCTTTACATGTAATAGAGTCTACTTATAAAAAGGAGAATTATTTTATGGACAATATTACATACCACCCAAAAGCAATTCTCAAAAAATCTGAATCTCTTACGATTTGGGAAAATCATCTTAGATCTAAGGAAAATGATCTTAAACACAGAGAGCTTGATTTAATTCAAATGAGAAGAGAAGTAAGGTTTAAAGAGATTCAGCTTGATTCAGAAAGAAAGAAGCACCTTCTCCAAACGTGGTTAACTTTCTTCATTGGAATGATCTCAGGTGTGATCATCGTAAGCTTAGCTTAAGAAATTTTTGTAAGCATTCCAGAAGAAAGGCCGTACACCTTCCCGCAGATAAAGACTTGAATCTTACCATCTCTTCTAACATTTGTAACAAGGCCGACATCACCTGCTCTTGCTATGTGCCCTGGCTTCATAACGTAGTTAATATTTTCATTGAGGCTTACTAGATCACCAGAGGATATTGTATTTTTCATCATGATCCTGTATCAAGACCGGTATCACCGGTGTCTCCTCCTTCGTCAGGAAAATAACGATACCCCACTTCCACTAAATCATTCCCACCCGGGATGACCGTAAAGTAAATAGTATTATCTGTAGAAGAGTAATACCAATCGTAAT
>Ga0209128_1001786_pt1 | contig 14354 bp, 5 predicted proteins | sample ETNvirnome_6_100_FD_184072 | JGI IMG/M metagenome (GOLD analysis project Ga0209128, IMG submission 184072) | Marine viral communities from the Pacific Ocean - ETNP_6_100 (SPAdes) (version 2) | ecosystem: Environmental > Aquatic > Marine > Oceanic | place: Pacific Ocean | collected 2013-06-19 | reverse complement strand
CCATAGAAACTTTACTCTTTGATTTAAATTTTCTACAGTTGGTAACTGTGCTAATGCTCCCTGATCTAAGCCTATTGTCATTCTTAATACTTCTATAGGATCCATGAAGTATGTACCATTAAGGTATGACTGGAGTACATCCCTTGCTCTATCATTTAAATTAGCCTCAAGTACAAATCTAGGTAATGTTTTGAGTGGAGGTAGTAATCCAAAATCAGATGGAGACCTGTCTATCTTATCAAATCTAAGCTCACCCTCTAATGGTTTAGTAGAATCATGCTGTCTCATGTAAGCAATCTTAAATCTATCATTTATATCTTTATACCATTCAGTTGCTGTATCTTTATCTATAACAGTTTCAGCTTTCCTATCCATAGCTCTTTGTAAAAACTTAAATACAATCCGTTCATTCCTAACATTAGAATCAAAGTGAATTGATAATGAATTCTTTCTTTTTCTATGGTCCCATCCTGTCATATCAAATGTACTACTGTTTGGATTTGGAGTAAGAAGCATACGTAGAAATTGTTTCTGATAAGCTTTACTTTTTAAGGAACTCATACCACCTACTAACTCAAGATGATCAGCTAATGTAGATAACTCAGCTTCATACTGTAAACCTTTTCTAGTTTTATCAAGATGTGGTTTATTGGGGTCAATTATATCTAAATTTCTAATAGAGTCCTTGTATCTATCAAATTGATACTTAATGATCTGATAGTCATTCATATCTAAACTGCCATCTACCCTAGCAAAAGCATCATGCATAGCATTTCTTACCTTACTAGTAATATTATCTCCTAGCTGTAAAGTCTTTGGATTCTCTATTACAACATCACCTTTCCCCCATAAATAATCTTGCCCATAATAATAATCATATCGTTTAACCTTTTGAGTTTTCATATTCATTCTAAATACTGCTAAATGAGGAACAGCAACTTTACCTGAGCCTTTGCTATTTCTAACAGCAGCTGGATTCTGATCAAATATAATTTGAGGATCGTTTATCTGAGAATTAAATTCACTAATTATATCTTTATATCTTTTATATTGACCATCCCAGTACCTACCTTCAGTTGTTTCCATCTTTCTTCTAAACTTTAAGTCAAAGATAATATTTTCTATTTGCTGAAGCTTATAGTTTAAAGCTGTGATTTGTACAATCCTCTTTTGATCAGCCATTATGCCTGAAATAACCTCAGTGATACGTGATGGAGTTGCAGATTTTCCATACACTATTTCAGCTACATCAGAATCATGAGGTATAGGATCAAAATATTTTTCAGAGCTGGACTTTAATTTCTTTAATGCTTGTACTATAGGCATTCTTGATCCAGCAAAAGTAGCCCTTCTATCTGAAAGAAAGCCAAGTAGATTATTTGATAATGTTCCCATTTCTGGATTATTCTTTCCAGCAAAGTATATATTAGCAAGAGCCTGATCATACTTATGTACCATCTCATATGCAGACATTCTCTTGCTTGTGCCATCCCTAAAATTTTCTGTCATTAAAGACAAATTATATATATCACCTATTGACTTTAATATACCAACCTTTCCATCGAGAAGAGCATCTACTGATCTTTTAACATCTGGTGGTAATTCAGTATATTCTCTCCTTGGTCCTGTCTTGTCACCTTCTGTAATTGATAGAAATCCTCTATCTGCTTCAGTCCATAGCAATTTAGAAAGGTCAACATCTTTTATATCTGCTGTTCCTTTATATATGTCTATAGTAGCTTTAATTAATCCTTTCATATACTTAGTAGAGTCAATAAAATCAGCCCCTGTCTTTAATGATATCGTATATGCTTTTTTATATTCTCCTGCAGCTTTATATGGAATTTCAAAAAGCTTAATATTTTTATCTTGATCTACAGGAGAGGATTGTCCTGGTTTAAATAAATCTCTTTCAGGATGTACAGATGATGCATATTGAAGGAGTGTACTAACAATTGATTGCTGTCTTATAAGACCTGGTCTCATTCTCTCAAGCTGTTTAAGTTGCCTAGTGTAGTCAGTGATTTCCATATGATTTTCCATCATAACTTCATCTTTCAACATATCAAATATTTTTTCAGCAGGTTGTATGTATCCTGATACTGCATGCAATTCTTCCATCACTTTTCCAGGCAAAGCAAAAAAGCTAGCAGACTTATCTAAATCAAAATCAGCATCTTGAGGGTCTATAACATCTAAGAAGTTCATCTCACTTACAGGACCTCTTCTTCTATCAAGCAGCTTTTCTATCCTTGTTATAACCCAATCATTAATACCTGCCTTTGGTGTTCTTAGATCAACTTTTCCTAAATGGATTGACTTGAATAAGTGCTCCCCTGCTTCATTAAGAAACTTATGATATATAGCATATTGGTCAGAAAATAAAGAAACTTCTTCTCTACCCAAATAAGATTTTAATTCACGCTCTGTATGATGTTCACTACCAACTAATTCAAAACCCCCATCTATAAATAAGGCTGCATCACCAAGGGTTTTAATATGACCTCCATCTCCACCTTGTCCTTTCATTAAGTCTAAAACAGTTTTATAATGTTCATTCATCCCTGCTATAAAATCTTTAAAATCTAGAGTAGCATGCTGTATATCTCTATGAGGAGAAAGGACTCTTCCATCTGCAGTAACAAGAATATCATTACCTTCCTCAATTATATTTTCAAGTTTATATTCTTTAATCAGATCTTTAGTTGCCTTGAATATTAGATTTAAACCAGCATTAGGTTCCTTTGCATTTAATAATCTTTCTATTGGCTTACTGTATTCATAGTAAGATAAACCAGATCCACCAAATACCTGCTGTACATTCCCTCTTCTTTCTGGAGGAGAATATCCTGACCCTCCAGTCATTGAACTGTAAGCACCATGCTCTATGCTGCTAGAGCTCATATTTCTTTTATTTAAATATTCTGATGACACCATCTTTTCTACATTAGGCATCATAAATTCAAACAAAGGAAGACCTCCAACATCAAGTACAGATTCTATACCTGTTAGCCTGGCAATATTATCACCTTCTATTCTTTGGTATCCTAACATCTCTTCTGCTATTGTTCTATAAGCAAAGGCACTATTAGAAAGACTGGAAAATGCACCTATCATATCATTAATATTTTTATGTACACCAGCATGTACATTTAGAAAAGATACAGCCTGATTACTTAGGTAGTTAGGGAATCCTAGGGACATGGTTGCATCATGCTCTCCACTTATAGACTTAATAAATATTCCACCTCTATCTATATTCATTGACTGTTGCATTGCCTCTTGCGTAGTAAAAGCAATTATTTCTAAATCTTTCATCCAATCAGAACCTGTAGTATCTAATATAAGACCTGGCTTTACAATTGATCCATCAGCTTGCTTTCTTTCATGTATCTTATGTGTACTTTCAAATCCAATAGAATCAAGAAAGTAATTACCTTGTGGATCCTTCATCATGTTATCCCATACTGGATGCCACTTGTAAGCAGTCTTCCCCATATGTACAGTTATCTCACCAGTTTCATTATTAACCTTATTAAACATTTCTATAGGTTTGATAACAACATTGAATCCTATTACATTTCCACTGTCGTCCCACTGAAACCAATCTCTTCTTGCTCCTTTAGCCATCAACTGAGATGTCATTTCAGGTAATGATAGATATTTATCTGCATTCTGTACTGAAGCTTTTACAGTTTCATACTGTCCTACCATTTCATTAAGACGTTCTGCTATTTGTGCATCCGTAAGTCCAGGATTATTCTCTCGCATAGACTCATCAAGAGATATTCTCATTAATCTTTCAGAATCAAATGTCTTATTAGTTGGATCTCCTGCCTCATCAAATATATTTAATGTTCTATGCTCTGTTGGAGTTACTCTATCACTTTCAAAGAAATGCTCTACCATAACATTGTAAGGATTATTCATTCTAGATTCAGGCTCCATGAATCTTGGGAGATAGTCTTTAGCTATTCTTAATGTTCTTTCATTTAATGCCATGCCACCTCTTGGGCTATCGCTTTTAATATATTTAAGCATTGATAAAACATCATTTAATGATGAATTTTGATTTATAACTTCCCTTGCTGCAGGTGTAGGGAATGCTCCTAATATCCTAGTTAGCATAACCAATCTCTGTGCATTGCCTGTAGTAGATGCAACTGTCATTGCTCCATCTTCAAAAGTAGCTTCTAAGTGTTTCCTAAACCACCCTTCAATCCTACTATTTGCTGCACTAGATGTCTCACCTTCTTTTGTTACAGCATTTAATAGAGTTTTTCTTAATTCAGACTCAGGGTTACTCCATGCTCTTATGACTGTATCTTTAACTATGCTAGGCATTACAATAAGAGTCTTCTCATCTAATCTTACAGGAAAGAATGGAACTGATGCATCAGGACCTTCGCCTACAAATATATCTTTATACTTTTCAAGAAGAGCTTTATCTTTGTTCCTCATTAACTCTATAGTCTCAGGGCTCACATGAACGCCACTCATTAGCATAGCTTCCATATTAACTGCTGCACCTTCTCCTAGGTTAGATGTATACCCATTAGAAGTCCCAACTCTTTGCTGCATCAATATTATTGAACCTGGCATAGTCAAGTTAAGGTCTTTTTCTAATCTATTTATCCCTACTTCCCAATTAGATATAGACATTTCTTTTATAGAAAGTTTACCATTTTCAAATACTGCTGATGGTATCCTTTTACTAGACAAACCAGACTGAACTACATAATAAGTATCAAGAACAAAATCCTCATATGTGCCAGGAGGATCTTTCATATTATCAATCTTACCTTTGTAAGCTTTTACTAAAGGTTCAACAACAGAATCTAAGAATCTCTCTGGTGTAACTGTTCCTGCAAGAACAGCATTCATTTGATCTAATCCTTCAAGCTCTGGAGGTAGTGTCATACCTCTGTCTACAAAGTCCATTGCTTTTCTTGGATTTTCAATTATATCTTTAGAAAAACCATCAGGCAACTGCCACTTTGTTTCATACTGTTGTGTGCTTATGGAAGTATTCCCTTGATGAGGTCTATTGCTTCTGTCATTTGTCCTTAAATTATTTAGTAGCGTTTCTATATCAGCATCAAGAGCTTCAATATTATCTATTGAAAGCTTTGCATTTCTTTCTATGAGAGCCTCATTAACAAATCTTTCTAGTGTTTCTTTATACTCTATGATACTTCTGGAATCAGTTATATTATTATTCATCATAACTTTGTTAAGATCTTTCAGGTCGCTTCTCATGTCAAGCAACCTTCTTATTCCTACAGCATCTCTGTTAACAATATATATCTGAAGCATCTCGTTTAGTCTGCTACCTGTAAGAACGAGCTTATCATAAGCATCCTTTAATTCTTTTGTAACATTAACATCCTGAGCTATAAGCTTATCCATCTTACTTTCTATAACAGGTAACGCAGCTACTGTTTCTCCAAGTATCCCTGCAAATTCTCCCAGCTCCAAGACGGATGTTGACTTGGAAATATTAATCATCTCCTGTATATTTTGTATTAATTCAGATACATCATTACCTGGAAGTTCTGTATCTAATCGTTTTTCTACAAAGCGAAGTCCACTTTCATCTCCAATAGCTTTTCTTAGAGGATCCTCAACATTAGCCTTATAATCTTTTATCAAACTGGTTAAAGTTTCTCTTTCATTTGGTGTAGTGTCAGGTCTTATTAGTGACTCTAAAAGAGCCTTGGAACTTCTAAGTTCTATCATCCCATTATTTCTTAATGTAATAAGATTATCTGGATCTAATGCAGTCAACACAGTTTTCTTTAGATTAGTTGACATATATGTATTACCAGTAAGATTATCTACAACTCTTTTATGTAGGTAATTTTTAAATGCTGAAAATTCTAGTGGATCTGTAAGTACATTTCCATATCTATCAAAAATATCTTTCTTTATTGTATCCAACTGACCTTCACTGATTTCCTTTTTAAGATCTGCTCTTCCCTCTTTGCTAACAAAAGCTAAAAGACTATTTAAATTACGTAGAAATTCTCCATTTTCAGGACTTAGGTCACGTGCAACTTTAGTTATAACATCTCCTTCTCTTTCTACAAGATCAAAAATAGTATTACCTTCTAGCTTACCCATTAATTGATCATGGAAATTCTTTTCCTGTGCTTCACCACGACCTGTAAATGCATCGTATGCCATGTCATTTCTTCTGAATCTCTGAGCAGTTTGTATCCCATGCCATATAGGATATGAGCCTATGATACCAGGATAAATAAAGCCTTCTCTTTCCTTCCATGTAGGGATTATCTCTCTCCAGCCAGATTCTGCATTTTCAGCATTGAATACCATATCATGTAATATTTCAGTATTCTCCATATATAACTTATTAAATGCGTCTAACTTTGTACCTGACAATAAATTTTGAGATCTAAACTGTACTCCACCTTCTCCAACTATTAGAGCATTAGACTCTCTACCACGTTCTATAGACTCAATCAATGCATCTGCAGAGTCATGATATTTTGGATCTAGCCTTAGTTTTTCAAGTCCTCTTAGAACACTGCTGTTAATGATTGGTCTATTATTTTTATCTGTACTTATTCTTTCTACTAAACCTAATGCATCTAAAGACTCAACTACATGTAGCAGTACCATATCTTCTATTTGTTGTGCAACCTTATGTCTTCCTAAAGTAATCTTATTCTCAAGAATACCATAGTTTTGTGAGGTTATCTTAGTACCATCACTTAATGTTATTTCATTATATCTATTGACAAATTCCAAAGATTCATCCTTTGACATAGGTTTAACTTCTACACCTTTTCTTCCAACTTTAGCCATAGAAACAACTTCTTTAGCAAAAGAAAAAGCATCCTGCAATTTAGATATCTCAGTTAATTCTTCATTATATTCTTCAGTTTTACCAGCTTTTTTTAGCTTTTCTGCTTTCGACATTCTAGTGGAAATCTCTTCAGAGACCCAATCACCATACCCTCTTATATAAGGAGTACCCTTTTTATCTACACCTCCATCTGTCATTCGTTGGACCCATTCCACCCCACCAACCATTTCATTTACCGCTGTATCAATAACTTCTCTTGCATCCTGATGATAGGTTTGACCTGCTTTAGACATAGCATTCTCAACTCCTGATGCTAAATCTGAATGAGCAAAATGATTATATAGATCAAGAGTTGTGTTATCTTTTTTAAGAATATCCATAGACTTTACCATTCTCGCAATCTCACTACCATCTGCACTAATACCAGTTTGATCATAGAACCTTGGCATTACTGGTTGCCCCTCAAAGGTACGTCCCCTCTTCATGTATAACATACCTACCCAATGGTCTGCTATTAACTTACTCATAGGATAATCTTCTGTAAATAATATACCTTGATCATATGCCTGCTTATATGCACTTGCATTCATAGCCAAAGAACCTACAGTTGCTCTTCTAAATGATTCTATCCCATCTCTTCCTATCTCACCTGTGAGCTTTCTAATTAATCCAGGTAAATCCTTTCTTACAGTTTTATAGGCATTCTTAAGTATTTCTCTATCAGCTGCGAATTCTTTCCCTGAGACACCTCTAGCCACTTTTTTCCCAGAATTCTCTAGAAATGCTTTACTAAATCCAGTTACTCCAGCATACATTTCTGAATGACCTGCACCTAATATAACTGAATTATTAAAAGCTATTAATTGCCTATTAGTTAATGACGCTGCTGGTCTAAATCTTCCCTTGATAAACCTGGTCATATGCTTCATATCAGCTATCATACCACTCTCACCAAACTTTACCTGTTTTCCACCAGGTATATACCTTATAGGAGCTAATATTGAACCTATTAACATTCCATGCATAGCCCTGCTATACCAATGCTCATAACCCCATTTCTTCTGGTCAAGATTTATACTATCAGCATAATAGTCTGCAGCCTCTCCTGCTATAGTATCCCATGCACCAAGAAGAGCTGCTTCATACACTGCCCCACCAGCTATTTCTGCTGCCTTTGCATTCATTCCCATGGATTTCAATTGATATCCTATGGAATGACCAAATGTTTTACCTGTACCTTTACTTACTATATCCATAGTTGATGTTGTAAGAGCTTTAATTATAGGGTCTTCAGCTGCCAAACCTAGCTTTTTCACTAGATTGTCACGTACATTTATATTTACACTTTTTAAAACTAAATCATCCCCAAGAGGATTATTCTTTATTCTACTTTTTACGCCTGAAAAAGGATTTGCTCTCGTTAGATATCCTAATCGCTGTTTAGATACTCTAGCAGCATCTTTAATATGGGTCTTTGTGCCTTTTACTAATTGAGTTGCTACTTCATCAGTTATATCTATACTATGTTCTTTAGCAGCTTTTATAATTTGCTTCTTAGATGCCTTCAGACCTGCATTAGACATCTTAGATAATAAACCTAACCCCCTACCTACTGCCCCTATACCAGTAAGAATCCCCCCAGCAGTACCTAATGCATATCCAGCCCTGCCAGCCCAAGACTCATCTTTCCATTCTTGTGACCCGAATGCTCTTGATAACTCACCTCCTGAAGCAATATCAGCAACAGTAGGTACCATGAAAGCTTCGCCAGCTCCCCATAAAACATTACCTAAAAAATCATACAAAGCATTCTGATCAGCTATACTTGGTTTAGCATCAGGAGGAGGTGGTTGACCACCTATTTTTCTTAATGGATAGTCAAGTCCAGATGTTGGAGTTATACTTATAGGATCAGGAGCTGCTACCTGCTGTTGTTCTTGTCTGAGCTTTTCCTGCCACTGTTCAAGCCATTCTTCGTGGTCACGAAATTGTTTCATTTAATTTTTTTTTACTGTCTTTTTAATGGTAACTGAGGTCCATGTATAGTCTCAGGAGCAAAAAATGGATCATCGGGGTCTAAGGAAAATTTATCCTCTCTTATCCATTCATCTACAAGTGCTTGTTCCTGTGATGGAATATCACTTATCTCTAAGCCTAATGCGTTTTGGATAAACTTATCAGTCATTGCAAGATCAAAAATATCTTTAGCTAACATAATATTCATAGCTGCAGCTGCTCCCTGAGTAACCCACCATGGAGTAAGTTTTCCAGCAGCCCCCAATCCTGCAAGAGCTATTATCTTACCTCCCAGCCATGGAGATTTTTTCATAATATACTGCCCTATTTTAGCCCCTCGTCCCATTTTGTTATCACCTATATTAAGAAGTATTTTTTTCATTGTATTGAATTTCTTTACACCTAATTCTTTTCTAAGCTGTTTAAATACCTGTTTCTCAGCTTTTGCTCTAGCTCTTGCTACATTCTGCTTATGCATATAATTAGGAATTGGACCTCTGCCCGTCATACGTAATACAGCATCATCTGTAGCTGATGTCAATGCCTTATCAAGAATATAGGATGCTCTCCCCATATTTGCATTATTCAAGACAATCTTAGAAAAATTACTTGCAATTTCTGGGGCTTTACCTAAAGCATATCTTGTCCCTTTAAATATCCCCCATGCACCTGCACCAGAGGCTAATGCTGGTACATAACTTTCTTCTCCAAACCTAATATTTTTACCACCATATTCAATACCTTGAAATCCTTGGAATGATTTGCCAAATAATTCTTGCTCATCTCCTCTTAAATAATTATATATCAAACCTTGAGAATGCATTGCAAGATCATATGCAAGCAAATTCTTAAAGAGGCCAACATTACCTCTACCAGTTTTTTGCCAAGCACCACCTTCACCAAGCCTAGACTTTATTGTTGAATAAACCTTCTTGCCACCCTCAAAAATTCCTATACCAATAGCAGGCAATAAATTAGTTTGTAACTGTTCAGAAACTGGAAAAAGACCAAATCCTTTATAAGCTTCGTTAAATACTTTATTTGAAGTTGCAACAACATTAGCATTAGTGCCTAGACCTATACCCTCTATATCTGCTAAATCTGAAGTTACCATTGGAGTATCTACTACAGCAGAACCACCTTTAATATTTTTTAATGATTTAATAGCATTAGATGCTGTTAAGCCAGTATCTAATATAGAAGTATCGCTTCCTGCAGTATATGTTCCTATATTTTTATATTCCCCAAACGAACCATACTCAGCTTGATCATTAGCCGACAATGCATCCCATTCCTTCCTCATACTATCTTCTTGTGAAAGTGCAGCTAAACTATCTAGTGCAAAAATAGAATCTAATTGTGTAGTGTATTTTCCGTTACTCATAACATTCCTCTTGTTAAAAACCTTCTAAATATCTAGCAAAATCTTCTTGAGTTACTCCATATTTGTCTTTTGCTAATTTCCACAGCTCTCCCATATTCGTTTTAATAAAATCATCTTTACCAGACACTTCTTTAGCAACCAGTGCATTTCTATATAAATCACGAAACTCCTCATCAAATGTACTATAACCAGTACCACTAACAGCTGTATTTAATGTACCTGTTGTTAAACTTAAAGCATCTTTATCCTGATTTTCCAGTCCCCTCTCTAAAGATGGATAAAAATCATTCATAAAATAATCATATCTCATGCCTACTATTTCAGATAGTCTTCGTTTATAATCTTTAAGTTGTTCATCACCTAACCGTTTTTCATTATGCAGTGCATGATGATATATCTTTTCATAAGAACGTGTTAATCCTGTATAATCAGTCCTGCTAAGTTGAGTTTCCTGTTCTGAAGATGATTGAAATCTCATATTACCTGATACTATCTCTGCGCCTAATTCAAGATTAGATTTTCTAGCCTTAACATTATAAGTTATACTAGCACCAACCATTTCAAGGTTTATATTTGATACTTTTAATGCATCATCATATCCCTTATCTCCCTTCGCAAGACCACCAAGCCCAGATGTCATGATTGCTCTATTTAATCCAGTATTGCCAGCTGTTATTGAAAAAGGTTTTATTAAATTATAAATGTCTTCATCTCTAGATTCTTGTAGTGCTTTCATATCTTCTCTTGTAGCACCAGATAATGTTCTTTTATAGTTATATTCACTTATTTTAGTATTTAATTCTGATGTTTTTGCCTTATCAAGCACCTCATTTAAATTCATTATTACATGGGGTAAAATTTTTCTTCCCTTAGATATTGCTCCCTTTACAAATGCATTTCTACTCTCTTCTGTTTTTATGTGAGGAGCATATTCTTCAAGATATAAATCAAGTTCTTCATGTGTAAACTCACCAATATCATGTCTAAACTTATCTATACCTCCTTCAGGTCTATGACCTATACCACTAAACCAATCCTGAACTAACTTTGCATCCCCTACCTCTTTTAAAATTAGATCTAGCTGTTTATTAAGTTTTCTTTTTTCACTTTCCAAATTATTACTAAGTTGTTGAAAACCTTCTACTATAGGCATACTTAGATCACGATGTAATAAGGCTGCTTCTTCTGTTTGTTGGTCTTCAGGAAGAGAAAAAAGAACACCTGATATAGTTTGTAGTTCTTTTATTTCGCTTTCTATCCTATCATCAATCTCATCTAACTCAGACTGCTTTCTAACTGTTTCTCTTTCAAGTAATCCAGCTAACTGTATCCTATCAGATTTATCAGACTGTATTTTCCTTTCAGCTATACGAACAATTGGATCAAGTATGCTATCAATTATAGCAGTAATAGGATGTTCTTGTAATACTATTTGTTTAGGTAATGGCATTATACCCCCTCATCATCACCAGGACCGAGTGGCCTTGGTATTGTAGATGGGTAAGGATTTGCTATACCAGAGTAGTTAACACCATAAGGATTTGTAAATGTAGGATTCCAGGGCATCTCATAAAATGTATCTATTATATCGGATGTATTTGTACCAAGTGTATCCTCTTCATCTACAAAAGCTTCATCTGCTGAAAGGTCTGATATAGCAGCGCTGAATTTATCAGCAAAAGCAGATCTTAAATCATATATACTTGAAGCCCTTGTTACATCAGCTCCAGCATATGTAAGCCCAGCTGTATCGTATGTTTGACCAGCTATATCATATTGAAGTCCAGCTGCACCTAGCTTTCTCTTGGATTGCCCCGATGCTCTTCCCACTGCCTTGCTAATGGCTCCCCTCTGTCTGCCTTTTCTACCTGTCATAGTTTTTCCACCCCCACCCCATGATGACAATAAATTCATAGTACCAGTACCTGCTTGTGAAAAAATATCTCCTAATTCAAATTGATATCCTTCCTTTGCGAGACCAAATGCTTTCCCAGCAGTTTCAAATGCTTCGCCAGCAAGATCATATTTTTCTCCAGCTAAAGTATACTTCTCCTCGGCAAATCTTTCTCCAGTTGGATCATATAGAGGGAGAAATGCCCCATATTCATCAATCCAATCTTGGTCAATATCTTTTCCAGTAGCTTCCTCAACTAATGCCCTGATATTTTCAGAACTACTTCCTTGCTGTGCATACCACTGAGGAGAACCTACAGGAAAAATTCCTGATGTAGGATCGTTCCAATCATATGACTCTGGAGAAGTATTTGATGGTATATGAGGAGGTTGATAGTTAGGGGTGGGTATAAATGGAAGTTCCTCATCCCATTGATCATTACTACCTAATGATTCGTCTTCAAGTCCCATTATTCTGTACCTCTAGTTTCTATTTCCATAAATTGCCCCATAATTTTGTATAAAGATCTGCAGACCTATCACTAAAACCACCTATATTTGCAGCCTCCCCTAATGTCCATGCTGTTGCACCTGCTTTAGCACCTGCTGCTATGTGTTCATATACACCCATTTCATCAGCTAAAGCAAGCTCTGCATTTAATTCTTCAACTCTACTCTTATTGAATAATGATGGATCAATTTTCATATCCTCAACATTCTCACCTGGTAACCAATCAGAATACCACAAATCCCCAAGTCCAGAGCCTATGCCAGCTCCAATTGCTACACCACCAGGACCAAAAGGGCTCCCTATAATAGACCCTACAAAACTAAGTGCTGACTGAAGACCACTTTGTTTCTTACGTGCATTCTGAGCATCTATAACCTGTTTCTGGGTATCCATATAATCCTGAGCTTTGGCTATATGCTTTCTAGCTCTATACATAGGATTATACTCAACACGCCTAATGTCTAATCCATTTGCCATATTAAACTCCTTTATTCAAAATTAGTTTGGACTTCTTGATAGTTCATACCATCTTGGAGAAATAAATATTAATGTTATTACATCATCATCTTGATCCAATGAAAAGTCACCATTTAATCTCATTTTATTAGTTCCTTCCGTATCTTTACATACAACTGTACGGGCATCATTCATTGCTCTCAATACTAAAAGTTGCCCTGTAGAAACACTCCCATTAATAGTAACTAAATCATCTGATATTCCATCTCCTTCTGTATCTACATAATGAAAACTATGAGTAACTGTTATTGCTCCAGAAGATATTGTTACTTCTCCTCCATTACCAAGTCCTAACATAGGTATATCAGTATGTCCGTTATGAGAAACATTAATCTTCTGATGATTAGGATGATTAGCATGCGTATCTGCATTCATTGGAACTGAACTTAATGGAAGATAATGCTTTCTCCCTGCATATATGACCACCAACTGTAAACCTTTACCTTGTACATTTTCTACAGTCATAGCAGCATTTGTCTTAGGACCGTACTTAGATATATTAGTCTTTAATGCTTCTCTCATGCTACTAAAATACTTATTCTCTTATCTAAAGTTCTAATCATTTCGTGTTCACTGTTATCTAAATTTATTTGTTCTTCTATATTCAAAAGATATGCCTTGTATAACGGATTTTGTAGCTTCATCACCAGTGCTGCCAGATTTCCAATCAAGAGCAACCTGAATAGCTCTTACTTTAGTTGATGTATTAGCTGTAAATGTTAATGAACCAAATTCATTTTCCCCTGTTACAAATGTACCTGCAGTAAAATTACTTCCTATGGATGTGCGATTTTCATCATATACAGCATGGATAATTGTTGATGCACTTTGAACATGACCTATCCCTCCATGAATAGTAAAGGAATATATTTTCTTATATCTTCCTAAATCTCCAAAATCAAACATAGGAAAATAAATAAGGTCAGCTGCGCTATAATTTACAATAAACCAAGTATCAGTTCTTGTAGAATAAACATTATCATAGCTCCCTGAACTATGGTCGAAAAGTATCCAACCAGAATCATCATAAAACTTTACTCCTGAAGCAGCATCCCCCATTACACCCTGTACTCTTCCTTTACCAATCTCTCTTAACTGTCCATCAAAATGATATACCTTTGAATAAGCATTAGCTGACCCTACTGCCCAAACTGCAGCTTCTCCACATACAGAAGCTTTTTGACTATGGAGTAATCCTAATCCTT
>Ga0209128_1001784_pt1 | contig 14367 bp, 8 predicted proteins | sample ETNvirnome_6_100_FD_184072 | JGI IMG/M metagenome (GOLD analysis project Ga0209128, IMG submission 184072) | Marine viral communities from the Pacific Ocean - ETNP_6_100 (SPAdes) (version 2) | ecosystem: Environmental > Aquatic > Marine > Oceanic | place: Pacific Ocean | collected 2013-06-19 | reverse complement strand
TAGAATGGAATGTCGTCGTCTGTCTCGGTAAAGTTACTGCTGAAACTATCCTCTATCGGGTCTGCGGCGGGTATGGACCAACAACGAACATGCCTATTTTTAATGCGAATAACTTCCGGCGTCCCTTCGATATCGCGGAGCCGTTGAGCAATTTTATTGCTTTTGTATTCCAAGAACTTGTTGCGCTTGAGGAAAGCTTCCAAATCTTTGAGCCGGAAAAACACGCGGCTTGTCTCGTCATTCAGCCACGGCTTTCTCAGGAGGATTTCTTCCCGGTCTTCAGCTACTTGCATGTGTGTAGTGAATTCTTCCACCAAGTCGTAGAACACGCCTCGGATGGAAGTGTCGTCTGAGGTGGAAATCACCGCGCCCTCTGTGGATACCATTTGGCCCAGAAGCGTGTTCATCTGCGCTTCCCACGCAGGTCGCGCTATGGTCCGGGGCATAAAGTTAATTTGCTCCATGCAGTGGTGTTGGAATTTAATCTGCTTTTGCAGAGCCTCGGTATCTAGTTCAACGGGCGCGCCGTTGACATCGAGAAACCAGAGAGGGGGTTCGCTATCATATTTTCTCAGGGAGGAGATGGTAGGCGTGTTCTGACCGCCTCCAACGCCATGCTTGCGGGAGCGGCAGAGGTCCTTGTTGCAGTGACTACTGATAGGCTGGTCGGAACAACGGTATTGATAATCCTTCTTCTTTAATTGGTCCGCTACGATATTGACCTCTTTCAAATCTAACGGAGGGGTCATTACCGCTTGGTTGTATTCCAGGATTTTATTCCCCCACTCGTCGGGGAAAGCTTTTCGTAAATAAACACCAACATTGAATAGGCCGTTGTTTCGAGTGCCTTCCGGAAAGCCTTGTCGTAAAAGGGCCTGGAGGCAGGGGGGACCGTCTTTGATCCGGTGGTCTATATCCGATTTTGTTTCTTCAAAGGAAAGCTTTTCCAGTTGGTCCGCCGTGAGAGCAGCGGCTTCTGCCGCATCCAGAAACTCTTCGAGAGTAGCTGCGCTTCCATCACTTTTGATGCTGTAGCGCAGGCCTCCCCCCTCGCAATTGAAATAGGGAAGGTTTAAAAAGTTACCTAAGTCCCCGCGCTCTAGGACGAGTTTGATTTGTTTTGGAAAAATTTCTGTGCCATCGGCGCACCCTAGTTCAGACGCTATCTCCCTCAACTTTATTTGAAGGATTTTGGCAGGCACAGGTTCTTTGAGGAAAAGATATAAATGTCCGCCGCCGGATTTGCTGCGGCAGACAATGATGGGAAGTTTAAGCGCCGCAACCTTTTTGACGATGGAAGCGTGGTCGAGAGGGTAAAGATCAATGTCAATCGCTCCCCACCAACACACCCCCTGCTCATTGATCGGCACGATTCCAACGGAGGATTCGCCGTTCAGATGGCGCGCGAAAGTTTGCGTTGTGCGTTTCTCACGCACAAAGGTGTATTTACCTTCGCGTTTTCCGCTGGCTTCCGGGCCTTTGATATCGACGGTGCCATAGGCTTTGTCGAGACCGCGAAATAGAATAGCGAACCGCGTGACGAGGCTGGTGTCCATATCAAAAAAGAGGGGGAGCGCGAACGCCCCCCCAGTTCTTCCCTAAAACGGAACGTCGTCATCACGCGAATTATCTTCGCGAACATGTTGAACTTTAACCGCTCCCGCAGAAATTAAATCCGCAAAAGACTTTGCTTCAGCATACAGGTTGGGGTCTTCGATTTGACCTTCCTTGCTGATAACCCAGCCGTGCCAGGAGCCGTTCTTATTTTCTTCTGCGCCGGTTGTCAGGTGCCAAATGTGTGAGAACCTGGGCGGAATGAACATCCCTCCCTTGGCATCACGCATTTTCAACGCTCGCATCGCAGAATTCCATTGTTTGGACTTCTTGAACTGCGTGGCCTTCATGGGCATGAGGGCCTGTTGGGTAAGGCCATCTTCATCGAGAACCAGAATATAATGCTGCGCCGTGCGTTCAAGATATCTCCCGTTCCCATCAACAACATAGTCTTTGTTATCGTCGCCGCGCTCTGTTGCAGGCAACGCATCAGAGGACGTGTATATTTTGTGAGGCGCGCCTGTCCCCGTTCCGCGTGGCTCCCATTCGATGTATTGAAGGGAATAGGCACAGTTCACAACCCGGACGCCATCCTTACCTTTTATAACGTCCTTTGTTACGGTGTTGATTATGTCCCCGCTCTTCGCAGATGCAATATCATCCAACTCGGGGGACATTTTCTGCAAAATTTTCAAGAACGGGATTGCAAGGTCTTCGCTGCCAAGATCGGTCACACCGATTCCGGCATCTTGTGCGAACATGTCTTCGTTCATAACGGCGAGTTTGCCGTTGGTCTTCTTCTTCGCCACCTGTTTCGTAGCCATGGTTACTTACTCCTCTTGATAATGGCTCGTTGTGAAATGAAAGCCCCAAACAAATCAAGCGGGATGGGGTGGCCCGCTTCCACTTGTTCACGCAACCAAGCTTTCAGAGTCATGGGTTCGACTTTTTCAAGCTGGTTTGGAACAAATCCTTTGTCGGCACAAAAGCCGACGAAATCCTTTGCGGCTTCGTCTTCTCCTCTGCCAAACGTTACGGAGACGTTGTTCTTGACGAGGTCCCCGAATTTATGGTCCCGAAGCCACGCAAAAGCCTCGTCGCGCCTATCCTTGGGGATGGACGCGGCATATATAGGCTTGACGCTTATTTCTGAGCCGTCCTTGAGCGTGAATTTTTGGAGGTTCATTTCCTCCAAGGCTTCAGGCAACTGTTCGTCTGTTATTTTGTGAAGGGCAGCTTTACGCCCTTTTAAAAGTTCCTCTGTGTCAGCAATTTCCCGTTCGAGATTTGCCGCACCTTGTGCGAGCTTGGAGATTGCGTCGAGGGCTGCATCGTTGAGGTTGTCGATCTGATCCGGTGCGTTTCCGCTGTCCGACGCCATTTCAGACAAAAGATTATTTTGGGCCATATTTCTCTTTCCTTTTATCGGCGCTTGATTTAAGCGTCAAAATGGAGTATATACAACTATATCAGGAAATGCAAGAGAAAATCCAGATGAGTGATTTTTGTTTCAAGACAGAACCTTATGACCATCAAAGGGCTGCTTTCGATGAATCGCGCAAGCTACAAAATTTTGCGCTTTTCATGGATATGGGAACGGGCAAGACCAAGGTGGTTCTGGATACAATAGGAACCGCCTTTGAGGAGGGAAAAATTGATCTCGCACTGGTGGTGGCTCCAAAAGGTGTCATCGCTAATTGGCTGTCCGAGATTGAAACACATTTGCCTGACAGAATAGCGCGTGAGATTGTTCTTTGGAAGCCCTCTCTGACAAAAACCAAGCGGGCCGAACTGAATTCTTTATATGAGGGCGACCACAAGCTCCGGTTTTTGCTGATGAACGTCGAGGCCTTCTCCACTAAGAAGGGAACGGACGTTGCAAAGCTCTTTGTTGAGCGGTTCAACACTTTCATGGTGGTGGATGAATCCACGACAATCAAGAACCGACAGGCGAAGAGAACGAAGGCCCTTTGTGCCGTGGGCCGTGGTGCGCGGTTCAGGAGGATTTTGACGGGGAGTCCGGTTACCAAGTCCCCTCTCGATCTCTTCAGCCAACTGGGGTTCCTGGACCCAGAGATACTGGGATTTAAGTCATATTACACCTTCCAGAACCGTTATGCCGTGATCCAGAGGCGAACCATGGGAACCCACGCCTTCAACCAAGTCGTAGGCTTCCAGCGTCTGGATGAACTAACCAGCAAGCTGGACGACAATTCGTACCGTGTGCGGAAGGAGGACTGTCTGGATTTGCCGGATAAAGTTTATATGCGGAGAGCGGTGGAACTTACGAAGGAGCAGTCGGATGCTTATATTCAAATGAAGCATCTCGCTCTGGCTCGATTGGACAGCGGAGAGCTTTCCACCACACAGAATGTTTTGACTCAAATCATGCGGCTTCAGCAGATTTGTCTTGGGCACTTAACTTCCGACGATGGGGAAGTTCACGAGTTGAAGTCCAATCGGCTTGATGAGCTTCTAGATATTTGCGACGAGATACAGGGTAAGGCTATCATATGGGCGACATGGACGCGCGACATCCGCTCGATTGCCGAGGCCCTGCGTGACCGCCACAGCGTACAGGCGGTTGCACGGCTCCACGGGGAGACGCCAGATTCTGAACGGCAACAGATCGTGGAAGATTTCCAAGATCGTCATTCTGATCTGCGTTTCCTCGTGGGCCATCCTAAAACGGGCGGTTACGGCTTAACTCTGACTGCCGCATCCACCGTCATATACTATAGCAACAGCTACGACTTGGAACTGCGCTTGCAGTCGGAGGACCGCGCGCATCGCATCGGTCAAACAAACAAGGTCACATATATTGATTTGATTGCACCAGACACGGTGGACCAGAAGATCGTAGGCGCTTTGCGCGATAAGATTTCCATAGCCGATCAGATATTAGGGGAAGAGGCTCGAAAATGGTTGGTGTAACAAATGATTTAGGTTTCCTAATTCTGCACGATTTAGGAGGTTTGGTGGATGAAGAGAAAAAAAATCGTAAAACCTTTAACTGCACGAATTGCGGTAAATGCTGTACCCACGCGCCCTACGTGGGGACTATGTCGGCGCACGAAGAAGACCTTCAACGTTGGGAGGAAGCTGGTCGCCAAGATATTTTGGACACGGCATACATCTTCAAGTGGGGCGATGGGGAAGACCGCACCGCCGATTTATGGATGGACCCTAAAACAGGAGACGAGAGTATCTCGGGGGTTTGCCCATGGGTCAAACAAGTGGACGAAGATAATTGGCATTGCACCATCCATGGGTTGCGCCCCAACGTCTGCCGTAACTATCCAGTGAGCCGCGAACAACGGGATAGTTTTGGGTGTCCGGGCTTTTGGGACGATGAAGAAAAATCTTAAACGACTATCAGGTGTCCCGCCGCGATGCACCGGGGGTTACTTACCCACCAACGACGTTAATGATACGTCATGCTGTTTTAAAATTGTTGAGTATGAAAAGGGCCAAATTCGCACACTATTTCACGGTCTTGATGGGTCTAGGAAGATGCCCGCAGGGGAGTGGCTTACAGCTATTAAAAAGCAGGTCAAGGATGGTACAAGTAAGACCACATATTTATCTGGCTGGCACGTTTTACTTCACCACAAAGAGTGTGAAAATTACTTGCTCAAATTTACCAAACGGTTGGATAAATTAAAAATTGTTGAGTGTGAAGCAAGAGGTCTTCGACCAAAAACACACTCTCCAGACAATGTTTGGCTTGCCGATCAAATAAAATTCAACCTACCGAAGGAGGACCTCTAAACAGCAGGATAGCTGTACTACATAAGAATCTAAAGGATAGTTTTGGGTGTCCAGGATTTTGGGACGATGAAGAAAAATCCCCCGGTAAAGACATATCTAAAGAGGATCGAAAATGGCTGAAATAGCGGACGTGGTTGCCATTCCAGAATCGGCAATGCAGAGGATCAGAAAATATTGGCTGATAATAATAACCTATTTTAAACCTCCCCCCGGCGGGGCAATCTCTAAGGTTGCGCCAGACAGGGCAATCTCTAAGGTTGCGACAGCCATAGAACATGACGAATACGGGGAATTTTATTTTCGCCATACCATACTAGATCAACTCGACAGGTATTTTGTCATCCTCAAGCGTATGAAGAGCGGTGATAAAGAGGCGTATGACTTATACTCACAACTCGGCGCATATATATTACCAGAGAGGACGAACGCAGGGTATAGCCTCGATGCTCTGGAACCACGATGGCTTGAACTTCGCCCATCATTTGGAATGGTGTTGTACGGCAGTCGCTCGTATGAGTCGAAGATAGATAAAGAAAAGAAATTCTACGTTCCTTTCGCGGTCTATTTTAAGAAATACACTTTGTCTAAAGCGCCAGTTGCTGTGCAGCCGGTCAATAGCGGCGATATTTATGTTTGCACCGTATACTGGGACACACTCCAGGGATCCATGAAAAATGGCGCTCCGACAGATTTCGCTCTTAATGTTTCTCCTAGCGGAGATATCCGTATACTAAAGATTCTTCAACACAAAAACATTACGATCCGGGGAAAAAAGGGTAGGGGTAGAGGGTCTACATTTACTATTCCGCAAAGGCAATGGGGCATCCCAAGTTTTTTTAAAGAATGGGCTGAAGAAAACGGCAAGGACGTGCAGACACTTCTAGCGTCAATTTTTATCGAAACCGCGAATGCTCAAACAGCCGCCGCAGAATCAATGATAAAGGTGAAGGCGTATAAGGGCGGGTTGGCCGCTATATTTAGCGTTAATATTTTACGGACACCATATTTTTTTAAAGACCGTGATTTATGTGTAGGCCCAAGCGGCAAGAAGAAAAAGATATTTCACATAGTGAAAACACATATCAGGAAAACAGGAAGTGTTGTTCGCACACATTTCCGGGGGATTAAAGAATTTAACTGGAACGGTTACAAAATAAGAATAACGGTTCCTGGATGGCACCATGTAAATACACACGAATTTAATGCCGGAGCAACAGACGAGGAGCATGTAGAGAATATTAAGGACTATGTGGGCGCGGCTGCGTTAGGAAAAACCCTGAATGGGGTTGAGGAAGACTGCGTGGGGGGTTTTAAACCATGATCCGACTAAATCAGGTGAGGTATGGAAAATTTAAAATGTTCAATTTGTGACTCTCCTTTTGATCTTGAAGCAGAAGGAGGGATACAGGGGTTTTTCGGAATATGCGAAGTGGCTTTTTGCGTTTGGTGCTACACCAGCATAATCGATATGGTGCAGCAAGGTTGCTTCCGATGCCAAGAGGATCCGAGAGAATTTGAAATGTTCAATTTGTGATTCTCCTTAACACATATTTAAAGAGGCTCCCATTTTCTTCCGTCAAATATGGAAGCCTTCTTTCGGTTCTTTAGAACGTCTACAAAACTGCAATGAACCCATCCAGAGTGGGGGTCTTTTCTTTTGTGGAACTCCAGGATGAGTTGGTCATAGGAACAGTTTTCCATAACCCATGTGGCGACATCCATATTGGAAAGTCCCGGCACCTCGAAATCGGCGGCTTGGCCCTTTATGTGTTGGGACGAGTCTGACGAACCAATGGCCTTGTTTAATGCAGGGCAGCGGTAGCCGCTAGAGGGGCTGAAAGGAATGCCATAATGCTCGCGGACAGGTTCCAAGACATTTAGGCAGACCGCTTTGAGATTCTCTATCTCCGCAGGTCCGGGCTTGTTGGAAAGTTTGAGGCGCGTTGCGGTTTGGGATTTAGTCAGTTCTCGTAATGAGAAATGCGCGGACAAATTCATAGAACCATTTGCCGTGGTTTCTTGGGCTTAATAGAAACAATCCCTCCCTTTGCCGCAGTAAAAAGCGGCAGTCCAACTTGCTCCATCCGGGCTACGGTATCCGGCTGGGAGGTGCCTTGAGGCGCTGCGGCGGCGAACTGGCTACCACCAAAAGGATTTACCTGATTCAGTACGGATGCCGGAGAAGGTCCCAGAGAGGCTTCAGGTTTTGCTCGATATGTGAAGGGATTATAATTGGGATCATAAACGCCCAATCCGCGTTTCCCCCTTCGATCTTCGGGAGATTGGTCCGGCGCGTAAAGGGGTGCCTCAGGGTCCCCCACCTCCTTTAGGATTTCCATAATAACGCCGGGTTTGTCCTCCAGGGCATGTTTAATTTTTTCGAGGTTTCTGTCCCATACCTGCGTCTCGCCTATCTTGTATAACCTTTGTAGAAGGTTGCCTTTTTCTGAACTTGTGAGTTTTCCGTGTTTTTTCATTAGCGCAACTGCAAGTTCAGGGTCGGCCAGACCTTCCCAAATAAGCCTTTCTACTCCCGACTGGCGCATATTTTGCGCCACCGAGATCGCCGCTCTTCTTCCTATACCCGCTGCAACAAGAGCGTTTATAAGACCTGTTTTACCCAGACCCCAGAGACCAGCCACTCTACCAAGAGTACCTATAAGCTCGTATGAAAGCTGCATTTGAGCGGGGACGTTTTTAAGGGCCGCAGGTGAAAATATCATTTGCTGTTCTGCGGCGTTATTAGCAAACTTAGAAAAATAATCTGAAGGCGTAACGTCTCCGTGGAGCCTTTCCCAAGCGGGACCTCCATATACTTTATCCAGAAGTGTTCTAAACTGCGCGGATTGTGGCTTGTCGGGGTCTAATAAGTTACGCAGCTTTGTGTAATCATAAAGTTTAATTTCTCCCTTTCCCGCTGTAGTTCCAAAGTGGGCATTCATCCTCTCCGCAATTTCCCCTACAACAGTATTGTCCCCACCAGAACTTCTTATTCTGGAATGTATGTTTTGAGAAACTATATCTTGGAATCCTTTTAAGGAAGGATTGGTGCCGTCTTCAAGCTCCCCCTGTTTCAGAACGTGAAGAACCTCGTCTATAAGTTGAGCCGCATCGTCCGATTCTAGAACCCTATCTACGAACTTTCTCCCTTGTACATCAATGGATGTACCCCCTGTAAACACTTGGAAAGCGGCAAGGTTTTTCTGTCTTGTCGCGGCCTGTTCTAAAGTTGCGCGGAGACCGCTCTCCGTCAAAGACGTACCTCCTGCAAACGCCCCTGCTTCTCGCATCTGTTTTAGGACATTGTCTATGTTATCAGGAGTTAACTGCTTTAAAGAGAGGACAACTTCTTCCGCAACGCCTATATCCCTGAAGGGAGATTTCCACTTGGTGTCGCCGTCGCCCTTTCCCCTGTTTTTAGCTTTTTCCAACCATGTTATTGCGTCTTGGTTATTGGCTATAAATTGTTTGGCAGCGGCGGTATCAAATCCTGCTGTATCATGTAAACGACTAAACCGGTCCCATAAAACACCCTCGACAATATCAATGTTTGCTTGTGTCTCGGGGGTGCCTTCACTAACCCTGTAACCTTGGCTGCGCCCCCCGAAAGGTGCGTCCGGAGAAGGTTTAATGTGTTCAAAGGGTGGAGGAGGTGATTCCGCGTATTTTTTAAGTATTGCGGCCCCTATTTCAGAACCTTGTGTCAGTTCTGGATTAAGATACAAACCGGCGGGGTTATCTTTAGTTTTATCACCTCTAATAATTGGGGCGTCTTTTCCCGTTCGCAACCTAGTCATTACGTTTTGTAAATGTCTAAGAGCGGAGCGGCTCCCTACCGGTAATACCACACCAGTGGTATCTTCCAATTGTACTTTTGCTCCTCCTCCCCTTCCTCTGGAAAGGATTTGGCCTATGGGCCCTGATCCAACCACACCGGCTTTTACAGCCGAAACATTTCTAGCTGCATCCAGCCAAGTTGAATCCAGATTAAAGTTTTCACCGGCAAGAACACCTTCCAACTCAGCTATTACTTTATTTAACTCCGCAATTCTGGGCGCATTTTTTGGTTGTCTAAAATCTTCGGCTCTCTTTGCTCTCTTTGCATTAGACAGAACTCTATGAACATCACTGGGGGCTGGGCCAATGGGTGCACCATCTTCTCCTATACGAGATCCGAAATCTAACACCCCAGATTTCTCTGTAACTTGAGCTACCGTTTGGGTCCCATCTGGAGTTTCTACCGTCCGGTCTTGTAGATAAATTTCATCTAATATTTTCTGTTGTCCTCGAATAGTAGCGTCTTGTTTAGCAATTCTTTTATTTACCAGATCTAACGCCTTGGAAGCAGCTTCAAATTTTCTTTGAGCGGCCTCTAGTTTCTTTTTATTTTCGGGCGTTTTGGTGCGTCTTTTTGCATTATCCAATTCCCGCTTTGCGTTAGCCTTCCGGTCTTTCTCCCTTTTGGAATCGGCAATATCTATATCCCGCTTCTCTGTCTGCGTTTGAATATTAGCCCTGGCCCTAATTACCTGTGCATTTTGTTCCGGATCTGCGAGAGGCTGCTCTTGTATCCTGCGACTACCGGCAAGTTCAAGCACAACAGCGGGGGTGTTTTTATGTTCTCCGGGTTTACGGGCAGCTAATTTAGCTGCGTAAAATTCTCCTATGGGAACACCTTCTATAAGAAGTTCCGATCCTTTAGGTGTGTTGAATCCGGGGATGCCCTCAAACATAGCGCTTTCATAAGCGCTTATTTCCATTTCAGCGGCTTCGGCTTCTCTTCGTATCATCTCATCAAAATTTGCGCGCTCTTGTTCATTCGCAAATTTTTTAGGTCTACCTTCATTGAGAGTGCTTATTCTTTTTTTCGCAGAGGCCACCGCGCCATCAACAGCGGTTTGAAAAGCCGTATTAGCAAGTGTTATTTGCTCCGGAGATAAACTTATGGGGTGTACCGTGTCCCCTGTGTAAATTATTTTCCCAAGAGCGTCGAACAACTTATTTCTTCGTTCAAGTAAATGCTGGGCCTCCCTTGCGTACACCTCTGCGGCAATTTTCCCGTCCCCGAAAATGGATTTGAACTGCCCTTCCTGAAAATCTGCAAACCGGCGAAGTTTAGGAAGTAGGTCTTCCATCCTAGCTCTTTCTTTATCGGAGAAAGTAGCTTTAGGATCGTTCAAACGAGCTTCAATATTAGCGGCTTCGCGCCGTGCGAATTGAGGCGTTGTGTACGTGATAAAAGTTTGTTGATCAATATGATTTCCTTGCGCAATAGCAAAGAAAAGATGTTCCCGGACATCAAAGATATCTGATCCACTAACTCTGTCCCCGCCCATGCTCTCTAAAGCACGGGTTGCTGCTACTTGCATACCGGATGGATGTACTGCTTCATAAATTCCGCGAACAGCCTTAACGGGCAAGCTTACGAAGGGAACCTGTGCCCCCAAGGTTACTGCCACTCTTCCGCTGGTTGACACAGCCGGAGGGAGAATAAAAGCGCCACTTAGAGTCGCAATCTGTTTTGCCCACTCAGGCCAATCCTCAGACATTTCCATGGCCCCTATCATTCCGGAGCCCGCCACAAAACCCATTCCGATTTCTGCTCTAGTACCGGCCCACGAGCGCGGGGACAAGATTCCTTTGCCCCCCAACGAATACTCATAAGAAGACATTTCACTTATGAGCTTATCTTCGGTAGGCTTTCCAGGCACCTTGGACATTTTGTGCATTAATCGCCCAATCATCGCACCTTCTATAGGGCCGGGGCCAACGATATTTCCCAGCAGCCTTAAATATTTTTGTGCCTTGGTCTTTTGCTCCGAAGTAGTATCAAACTCAAGCATACTTAAAAAATTGCCCAAACCAATTTGCTCATTAATAATCGGAATGGTCACGGTCCCGGTAGCGTCGTTTATAAACTTACGGGCAATGCGTACATTATCCCCTAACCCCTGTGCAAGCTGGGCGAATTGTTCCGGGGAACCCAGATAAGAACCTTTTGGTTGAGATAGGATCTGCCTAAATCTTCCCTTTGTAATAGGGTGATCTTCGGGAAATCCTTGTACAGCCCACTCTCCCATATTATAAAATATATCCGGAAACATAAGAGCAGTATTGCTTACCCATGGAAGAAGTCCCGGTATGTGTGAAACCCCTTCTTGGATCCCGCTGCTAAGTGTTTGATACCAAGGTTCCGTAGCCATATCATCACGGGGACCTTGGGCTTTTTCTATACCCCTTCTAATAAGGTCTATGAAATAGTCCTCCTGTACATCCTGTCGGGCTCTTTCGGGCGACAGCCCCCATCCTCCCCCAGAAATCTCCACAATTGTATCCCCGTCATCCATAACAGCTTCATATTTCCAAACGCCATCGGCATTTGGGAGGGGAGTAGCCCTTAGATAAAGATTGTCTGCGCCAGGAACATTTATGGTCTCACCCATTGGAGGGGCCGTAGTACCACTCATCTCTACAAGACCCGCGCCAATCGTGAGCGGACCCTCTTCCAGTTCCGGAGTAGGTTCTGTTACGGTACGAGGAGCCGCCTTGGGCTTATATCCGTACCAGTTGTCCCAATTCTCTTCAAAATGAAAAGGGGGACCCTTTTCTAAATCCTGCTCAAGGGTCATCGCTGCGGCAACAGGCGGCGCATCTTGTTCGGGAGAAATTATCTCGTCGGAGGCGATGTTTCGTGCAGGGCTTATATCTACCATGGAGCTTGGTTCCTGTTAAAGGACTTCCGGTTTTTTAACGGCTTTATTGTAAGTTTCGTTTTTTTCTTATTTGGTTCTCCCAGTACCTATAGTTATCAATGTATTTTCCATATATGTATCTGTTGTCTTCATCTACAGCAAATATTTTATCTCTAGGTATCGTCATGGAATTTTTCCCTGGAGCTTCCCCCTGAATTTTGGGAAGAATGTAATTTCCATCTCTCAGAGCGGGTTTTAGAAGTCCCTCCAAGCGCCATTTCTCAATATCGTTTCTTCTGTATCCAGGCTGCTTGTTTTTAGAAACGACATATGATTCAGGGGCAAAGGGAGAGTAAGCTCCGTTTTTGCTTGGCCTCACCCCCGATACTTTCGCGCCAGCCTTTATTGCACGTATTACAACGTCATCCTGTAAGCCTAAAGTTCCCAGGCCACTCATATTTGAATTAAGACCATTCAAAAGGAATTTCTTTAATTCCTGCATACGGGCAATATTCATGTTGCCCGTTTGGTTCATTTTTATTAAAACTTTTTTCGCGCCGACCATGTCCCTATCGGAATACCGCAAGTCCCCAGTTTCTTTAAGTAAGGCGCGCCCACCCAACTCATTCAAAATTTCTTTCTGAACGAGGAAGTCCCGGTACAGTTTGGTAACTTCTCTCTCGTCAAGAGACAGTTTGTTTTCTCCGGATAGTATTAAGTCAATACTATCCGGTAAGGGAGCCTCTGTTATTCCAATCTTTGCTAAAATCTCCGTAAGAGACCCTGCAATAAATCCGGTTGGGCTTATACGAAGAAGCGCACTTTCTAAATCGTTTGCAACTTCAAGCATTCTTACAGTTTGAACCGTGGCGTTTTTAATCTCCCGGCTTATGGGACTATTGATAAGGTCCCGTAGTTCTTTCTTACGGTCTCCAAGCTCGGACATTAAGGATGCGCTGCGATCAGCTAAATCCGCTGCTCCAGAAGAAACTGAAGGATCTGCCGCTATTAGTTCAGACACCGCTCTATTGAGAACAGCTTCTCGTGCGGCCTCGTTGTCTTCAAATAGGCGGGAATCACTTTGCGTTGCGGGGTTAGACCATATACCGGGAACGTAGTGAGACATCAAAGCTACTCGTCCATTTGGATTGGCCGTAAGCCTTGCATGGTGTGGCAAAGGAACCATGGGGTTGCCTGCACCCAGTACCTCCCAGGCGGAAAGTGGCTCAGACGACTCTGCATTGGCCGTAAAATCAGCCCCCAGATCCACGTAAGCTTGTTTTACTACGGAAAATTCCCGGCTATTTGGACGGTAAGTTACCTCCGGGCGCACACCTGAGGGAACCGTTTGGGGAGCGACATCTAATGGTATGAGAGTTTCTCCCACCCCTATTATTTGTTCAGGACGTAGTATCTTATTAATGGGGGTCCTATAAAACTGCTCCGCAAATTTTTCAGTGAGATCCTGTGTCTCTTGGACACCCATACCGACTGTAAGGGTCCCCATGGTGTTGTCGTATATATCCCTGAAATAGTCCCTCACTATATCTTGAGCGGCCTCATTCAGCAGCGTCCCTTGATAAGTGAAGCCGCCAATCCCATAGTCAAGAGTGCCTTCACCCCTGCGGGGAATATCACCTTCCCCAAGATAGTCCGGTAGACTTGCAAGGGCTCCTTCGTATTCACGATCCTCTTTTGCTTCTAGTCTACTTACTTCTGTTGCGGAGGTTTCAAACTTGCCAACAGGGACCAGTTTAGTGCCTTCATCGGGCGTATAAACCTCTGTAGTACCAAACCTAAATAGCTGGTTTTCGGGTCCCCTTGAAACTTCTACCCGGCGACCCTTGTCATCAATTACAGGCTTATTATCACCGATACCCACAACTACAAGATGGTCTTTGTAGGTGTCGGTTGCACTAGAGCCCTTTTGTGGATGTCTAGCATTTGCGGGTATCGTTACACCGTCAACTTCTCTATCGGAGAAATACGCTCGCTCCCCGGTGTCCGCAAAGAAATTCTGCGCCTCTCCCGGAGTTCCGTCTGTACCAAAGGACATATAGCTCCAGATAGCCACGTCCTCGACCTTGTCGCCAACAATTCTTTCCTGGTCCTGCATTAATGTTGTAGCAGGCTTGTGGCCTAGTTTTTGGGTCCTGAAATCTCTCAGTTTCCCGGTTAATTCGTTGTCGGCCATGTCGTAGTATTTAGGAATGTCTTTTAAGAGACCTGTCATTACGCGCTTGACTAGTCCTATTTCTTCCCATTGTTGTGTTTGCGGGTTCCACTGTTCTTGATCTTTTAGAAAATCAATTCCTTCCCTTGCGCCTTCAATGCCTTTTGCGCGACTTGC
>Ga0209128_1001781_pt1 | contig 14373 bp, 19 predicted proteins | sample ETNvirnome_6_100_FD_184072 | JGI IMG/M metagenome (GOLD analysis project Ga0209128, IMG submission 184072) | Marine viral communities from the Pacific Ocean - ETNP_6_100 (SPAdes) (version 2) | ecosystem: Environmental > Aquatic > Marine > Oceanic | place: Pacific Ocean | collected 2013-06-19 | reverse complement strand
CATAAGAAATATGTCTAGTAAATTTAGTAGCTTTGAAAAAGAACAAAAATTATTTGAAAGTTGGAGAAATTACACGAAAGAAAAAACCAGCGATTTACTGCAAGAGCAAAATATAGAACCAGAACCGGAACTTACATGGGAAGAACTTTCCATGGAACCAGAACCGGAAACTCCATGGGAAAAGCTTTCGAAAGAAGAACAGATGAAAGCCAAACTAGATGCATTAGAGCAAGAGGCAGGGCAATTGCAAGGGGAATTGGCCAATCTTCGGCGCACAACGTCGCTCCCGGAAGAGCGGAGCGAAACAGGGCACCACTGGTTTAGCCCCACCACTCTAGACCGCCGGGGCGGTCTAGACCCGGATGTGGGTATATCTCAATGGTCCACAGAAGACCTAGAAAATTTATTGCAAAACTATGGATATGGTAGAGATTAATAATATTTAATTAAAATGAACCTCCCCCACATTATCTAGAAATTAGTCTAGTTACTGTGTGCACAAAGGCGACCTCATACAAGACATCATTAGTGGAAAAACTGGAATTATCTTAGAAGCTAAACAATGGGCCGAAGATTGTGAAGAGGAGCCTTGCATAGATTTTTATATTCAATGGCAAGACGGTGAGCGGTTCTGGTGTACATCGCAAAATGTTGCGATTATTTCGCATTTTCCTAAAAATAAAGACTAATTAAAGTGTTCAGGAGAAATTTTATGCGCCTCACAAAACTCGATTTAAAAAAAATTATTCAGGAAGAAATACAAAACCTCTTCGAAGAGACCACCGATTCTCTCAAACAAGAATTTGATGTAACACCGAAAGAAATGGAAAAAATGCGAAAACCATACTCAGATACATGGTGGACGAATCGACATGGATACAACAGGGGAACAAAAATGGCCCCCATTGTCGACGACTCCCCCATGGGTGGCACCATCGCCGCGGAAAAGTTTAAAAGCGCTCACGGGCGAGATCCAAAAGATGGAGACGTGGTGTACTATTTAAACCAAGCTAAAAACCCACGTACTGGAGACTCGGAGTGGAATTATGCAACATTTACTTTTGGCAAAACGCATGTTCCAGATACTCCGGATGTACGTCGAGCAAAATTAAAAGAAATAATCCAAGAAGAATACGATGAGCTTTTAGATGAGGCCGAAGAAGAGGGCGAAGGTACCACAATTGACATATCTACGGTGGTGCCTGGGGGCGTAGCACCCCATGGCATACCACAAGAGCAGTGGCAATCGATTGGCTCTTCTGCTATAGGTGAATAAATGAAAAAATTTATACTAGCAACTATTTTATTTTTCCTAGTCCCTTCTGTGGTACAGGCAAAACTTCTCTACAACGATAAAGAATATGGCAAGTCCCAAGTAACGACAATTAAAGGCTTTTTATATGATATCGCTTATAACGGACTGGAAAAAGACAAAGCCTCGCATTGGAGACCTCAATTTGCAAAGGCGATTGTTTGGATGGAGCGCGCCGTTAAGTCAAAAAAAGTTTATAAATTGGAAAAAATAGCTAAAAATGGAAATGACGCTGAACTTATAAAAGATGCAACCGATATGGTTGTTAAAGTTTTAAGGGGGGATTATCCTAACATCTCTCCTGAAACTGCTTTAACTATTTGGGTCTCGTATGGAAAAAGAGTTATTGCAGAATATAAAAGAAATAAAAATAAAATAGATTGGAAACTTGAATTAAGACCAGAGAAACCAAAGCCATGAAAATTGATAAATCAAAATTAAAACAGATTATTCAAGAAGAAACACAAAAGCTTTTGCAGGAAGATTGGCGAGATGTTCATACTCCATCTAAGTCTGAAACATTGCCATGGACCACTGCGTTGGGAAGACTTGTAAATAAATATGCAAATTTATTTCCGGAAAGAACCGGACAAACAGGGGCTTACAAGGCCGCGATGGAACCTCGCGGAAAAGAATATTTGGGAGCCGAAGAAATACCAGATAAACGTACCTGGTACCAAACTTTAGGCTGGAATCCTGAAACTGGTGAGGAAACACTGCCCCAACAGACACAGATCACATCTACTGATCAAATGAATAGGATGTCCGCGCGGCCAACTTGGGATATAATGCGCCCAAGTTCTGATATTCCAAACCCGGCAGCCCAAAGCTTTATAAAGCCGCAACCTTCGGCCGGCGAAGAGGCTGCATTGTCCGCGGCGGAAGTGGCGTCCATGTTATTGCCAGTTAAAGTTCCTTTTCGAACCGCGCCATGGCTGAGAGGTAAGACATCTGCTACGCCCGGGCCATCGACAGTAACTCGGCCGTCGGTTGACGCGGGCGTTAAATTAGGAATCCCTTCCAGGGGTTTGGGATCCACAGCTGCGAAGCCCGGGCCAGCCGTTCCGGCGCGCCCAGTTACTCGCATTAAGTACCCGGAAAAATATGGTGGCTTTCTAGAGCAATATAAATTCGCGACAGAGGCAGCTATGAATCAACCACTAACGGTTAATGATATGAGAGGTCTTATGCGAATATATCAAAATTCTAATTTTGACAAATCCGATCTTTTACGAGCTATAGAGTCTAATCTCAAAACAGGTACTTTTAAACAAGGAGCTATAGAACCAAAAGATCTATTAGCTTTCTTTGAGCAACCTGGTATGCCACCATCTAGATCTCTAAACGACCTACAAGCCGCAATTTGGGATCTCCGCGCGCCACGAACAATGTCCCCTTTCCCTGATTTAAGGACAGGGGAAGTGGCTGGTTGGACAGGCAGCAATCGAGCATCAGAAATTGCCAGAGAAGCCCACAGATTGGGCTTGGAACCGTTTGATTTTTATCCTTTTGGTGAGAAAGCATCAATATATGATTTTTCGACCGGCAAATTAATACGCCCTGGTGAAGTCCCAATTAGTGGCTGGGCTAAGCAGATGCCAAAAAAGCCGGCTACTGTGCAAAAATTTCCATCTGGTAGGTCGGGAGACTATCGAGATCTTATTAATTATTTGGAACAGTCCTCTTCGGTAATGCACGACGATGAATATCGCACATTGCTAAGGCAACTTGGATTCAATCCCGGCGATTTAGTATTTGAAAGCATTACGAAATCAAAATTTAAAAAAATTCTCACAGAAGAGTATAATGAATTGTTGAAAGAACATGCAGCACAATATGTGTGGGGCGTAAAAGCTCCCTATAATCGTGTTGCAAATAAATATAATTTACACAGAATAGCATCTGAAAAATTATCTAAACTAAAACTCTAAAGGCAAAAATGGAAAAACAAGAAATTTCAATCAATTTAAAAGACGCATATGATATAAGCTGCGACGAGTGTGGAAGCAATTATTTTACACCAGCTTTTCAAATTAAAAAACTTTCCGCATTAGTTTCACCCAGTGGGCAAGAAACAATGATCCCAATTCAACTGTTTCAATGCTCAAAATGTGGACATGTAAATGAAGACTTCTTAAATTAATAATTTTTAAATATAGTTACTTATGTGAAAGTAGGCTCCTATATTCGTCACTATATTTATAAAAATCGTGGAGAACGAATATATCGTTATGGGATAGTTATTAAAATTATTCATTACTCTCCATCAAAATTCGCTAATGTCCTGTGGCATGCTAGTCCGCACTATACACTTCATAAATCTCCATACTTAGAAACAATAAAAATTAATTTATTAGAAGTAGTTTCTGAGCCGTAGAAAACTATTTATTTACAAGGCGGTAAAAAAAAATGAACTTAACGGAAAGCTGGAAACAATACTTAGAAGAAATAGCAGACCCTGAAAATTTAGATGTTTCAAGTTTTGAAATCCAAGATTCCTTACAGCCGGATATCTGGGAATCAGAAGATAGGCTTAATCAAGAAATTAGCGTTAGGCTTTATGAAATTGCAAAAGAATTCTTTAAAAGCTTGGATTTGGATTGGGTTAAAATAGTTGACATTACAATAACCGGCTCTATAGCAAACTATACATGGTCTAAATATTCTGATGTTGATTTACATGTTATTATAGATTATAATGAAGTTGATGAAAATCAAGAACTTGTACAAAACTATCTGCGTAGAGCCTCTAGTCTTTGGAACAAAAATCATGATATTTTTATAAAAGGATTTGAAGTAGAAGTATATGTACAAGATTCAAATGAACCGCATTATTCTACTGGCGTATACTCAGTAAAATATGATCGATGGGACACAGAGCCTTCCAGGGTCGATCCAAAAATAGATTATGAAAACGTTCAGAAGAAAGCCGCCTTATTAATGGACAAAATCGATGAAGTTTATGATATATTTAAAAATGGCGACTATGAAGAGGCTCTAGGGCAAGCAAATTCTGTACGAACTAAAATTAGAAAATTTAGACAATCTGGACTAGAAACCGGTGGTGCATTTTCAGTTGAAAATTTAGCATTTAAATTACTTCGAAGGACAGACTATTTAGAAAGACTATCAAATTTAAGAATTCAATCATATGATAAGTCTATGTCAATAAATGGAGAGAAAATATGAAAAAACTTTTTGAAGGCTGGGAAAAATACCTAAAAGAGGAGAATTCGCAGCAAAAAATAGAAAACGTCGAGGATACCAACGTCGAAAACACTAAAAACACTCTTGGCCCCTATGATGTAATGAATTTGGATAAATTGTATACTGTATTGAATACTGCTTTGAAAAGTGGTGATCGCAATGAGTTTGATAAACTTATTCCACATATAATGCAACGAAAGGATATCGAAAAGCTCGGGCAAGAAGCGTGGAAACATATACACCCCGGACCTGAAGCGTTAGAAAAACCCAGATCATTAGAAGACATACAAAAAGATATAGATTGGGCGGAAAAGGTTTGGCGTTCAGACATCAATCAAAAGCTTTACCCCGAAGAATCAAAAAAAGGAGAAGCAGCTTATAGAAAATTTTGGCATGAATATCTCGAATTGGCAGACAAAACTGAAACAGAAGAAAAAGCGGAGCAAGATTTTATCGATAATTTTTTAGACAAGGAAAGGGAAAGAGCCGAAACAATAGAACAATGGACAGATCCGGAAACATTTGAATTAACGGGTCTCCCGTCCGCGGAGTGGGAAGATGCCCCACCTTTAAAGGTGCCAAATTTTGGAGCAATACCAGGATTAAAAAAATATCATGAAGCAAATGAAATTGAAAATAAAAAAGGATATCGCCAGAAAAAGCCAGAGAAAATATATAATTATATTGAAAATATTAAAAAATATTACCCCATTGTCATGGGGGAATCAGAAAAACAAGGCTTTCCGCCAGAATTAATTCTTGGCATTATACATGCAGAGTCTAAATTCAACCCCAAAGCCGATTCTGGATGGGCACAAGGAATAATGCAAATAGCACCTGGAACGTTTGGCTCATTAAGTAAAGGTGAGGGCGCAGACATTTTTGATCCCAAGCAAAATATAGTGGCCGGCACAGAGTACCTAAGAAAACAAATAAAAACCATGAAAAGAAAATATAAGGCTGGTCCAGAAGACGCTCTCAATTTAGCTTTAGTCGCTTATAACCGCGGTGCATGCGCAGCGTTTGGGCCAAATCCCAATAACCCGGATAGAGGATGTGCGCGCTATTTTGAAAAACATCCAGAAAGAAAGCCGAAATATCCAGAAGTTTGGAACGGTGATTTTTCAAAGGTTGCCCGAGATAGCTATCCGAGCCGTGTGCGAAAATATAGAAAATGGTTTGAGCAAGCAAAATGAAACTATTATTTGAAAGTTGGCGAAAATTTTTAAATGAACTTTTAAATGAATTGGACAACATTTCAGGAGGACAACCAATAATGGGAAGTCCGGACGCAACTAGTGGAAGGAATATGAAGCCTCTGCAGTTCAATGACGACATACCAGAAAACCCAGAATTAGAAGAAGAATTAGAAGAGGAATTAGAGGAATAATTTTCATGGATAAAATAAAAATCGATTTAAAAACACTAATTTTAATTATTACGACCTCTTGCATGTTGGCGGGATTTTATTATACGACCGAGGCGCGCCTTAAAGCAGTAGAGCTTGAGATATCGGACGTTCAGCAACAAACTGGCAAACTGAAAAGCGATGTTAAACGTTTAAACAAGCTTGTACGTAGTTTAAAAAAAGGAACAATCTAAATGAAAAAGCTTGATATTAAGGGGTGCAAATGCTAGACAAGGAATATATCATATGGCGACAAAAACAGTGGGAAAAAAAATGGGCGCGCGAACGAGAAGAAATGGCTCTAGAAGAAGCGGTACGAATTGCTAAAATGGAAGCCGAAGCGCACAAGCAAGAAGAGATCGCTGCGCGTAAAAAACGTCTTCTAGAGCAGCAGGAAGCTGAACGTCTTCGTCAGAAACATATTCAAAGAAAAGAAAAATTAGCAGAACAAAAATGGAATAAACAGTTTGACACTTTGTTAGCTCAAATAGAGAATCACGGCCAAAAGGATGATAGGCTTGAAGAAGTAAGGGCTATAATCCAAAATCGTGAACCCGTTCTTGAGAAATTTGATTGGGCCGCTTGGTTAACCAACCCCCTTAACCAAAAGCTGGCTGATTTAGATTTTGAGTACGCGATGGAAATGTTTAAGCGCGACAATCTGATGGCGAAACGAAGACATAGAACTCGCGGCCACAAAAAAATAGCCAATTATTTCTTATCATTCACAGGCGATACTCAAGCAACCGCTAGAGCGGATATGGTAAGAACTGATTTTACTCCTAATGACCCTACAAATAAAGGCTTTGCGGAAGACTCTGGTAGAATACCACTTGCAAAATCAGGATTTACTATATCTTATTGGTATAGACCAGATGAAACAGCAAATGATGCATTTGCTATGGGGTGGAAAAGGGAAAATACAGCTAGATTTTCTTTTGGTATGAGAAATGCGGCAAGACCATATTTTGGTATAGGTTCCAATACATTTGGAACTTATGGTAGTCATAACGCATGGTATAATATGTTTAACGATTCAGGTAATACAGATTTAACTGATAAATATATAGATGGTTCTAACAATTTGATAGCTGATGAAGGTAATTGGTATCATATTGTAATAACATTTGTAGGTAGTGAACCCGGCGGTACCGCAGTAGATGCTGGAGAAAGGTATCGTAGAATATATTTCAATGGCAAACAAATATATGGATATAATTCTGAAGCAATAGGTACTGCATATGAGGATTATCATAATGTTGACCGTAAAGGTGAACTTACCTGGACGGCTCATTTGAATTCACAGATGACTCGTGGTTTAGCCTTTGGTATGCGTGCATTAAAAGTTAACGAATCAATGGCAGATGGCACTAAAAAGTCTAAATATAACAACGGGCACGCGTGTGGGCTTGATGAAGTAGCTATCTATAATGAGCTTAAAGATAACGATTGGATTAGGGACGTATATAGTCGTGGTACCAAATATAGCCATAAATCTTCAGGGGGAGATGGTCTTGTAGCATATTGGAGATTTAATGAAGGCAATGGAACAACTGTTAAAGATTTAGGCCCATATGGTTGGCACGGAACATTAACTAATGCCGCAGTTGGAGAAGGTGATGATATAACTGTACAGACTGCCATAGGAAACATAGCTGAAGGAGTACCAACCTTTGAGTTTCGGGATTGGGAGGTTAAATAATGAAACTACTATTTGAAAATTGGCGAAAACTATTAGAAGGCGAAGTTATACAATTTCCTAGTCGCCCAAAAATCAGTGAAGATAATTTACAATATATTATTCAACTTGAGGAAGCGCTAGCGCAAAAATTAGCAAGCATGCATCACAATATGGCTTCAATTCCCGTAGAAAAAATTGAGAAACTTGAGCAAATAATCAATGATATCGAGGAGTTATTAAAAGAATGAAACTCCTACTTGAAAATTGGCGAGGATATTTAAATGAAAATAAAGATGTTTCTAATACATTATTTTTTATGAAATCTGCCTGGGGTATTAAGAATAATAAATGGGACCACGTAGGTTTTGTTTTATCAAATGGTGGTATGAAAGATATGTCCGGACATCGCGGGGATTTTGTAGAACCAATTGTAAGTACTTGGGAAGATTTAATGAAAGACGAAAAATTCTGGCAAAACGTAAAATCAATTCCCAACTCTCCAGAAGAAGCAGCTAAAATGGGAATTTATAAAACTATGAAATTACCACAAACAGTTGATGTTCCTGATGGAATTATTTGTAGAACAGACGATCCTGAAAAAAAATCTGAGAATTGTGGTAGTTTTGTTTTTAATGTTCTTGCTAATGCTGGCATAGACCCTTCGTTTCTTAAAAGTGATGAATATTTAGTAGTAGGAAAACAATTTTAATGAAACTCCTAATTGAAAATTGGCGTAAATATTTAAGCGAGGGAAATAACATGATTGTTACTTTTGACTTCGATGATACTCTATCTTTATCTCACTGGGGAGAGGAAGAGGATGATTGGGTGTATGATGGTCCGCACGAAATGATGATTGAAAGAATTAAAAAATTTATTGCTGACCCTTCCGTCACTGTATATATCGTAACTTCTAGGTATGAGGACCGTGAACAAAAATCTCAAGAAGATCCGGGCCAAAAAGCAGTAAGAGAATTTTTAAATGAAAAGGGGATAGACGTTGATGGTATATTCTTTACTAATGGGAAACCAAAAATTGAAACATTGTTAAAACTTGGCTCAATTTTACACCACGATGATGATCCGGGCGATATTTTAGACGCCCGGGCCAATGATATCGAAGCTGTTGTATCTGATCCATATGGAGATTATGGCAAACTTGAAGATTCTGAACTAAAAACCAGAAAACAACAAAATAACGACGATGAGGGAGACGAATAATGTGTTTAATTTGTATTGAATATGAAAAAGGAAAGCTAAAAGCAAGAGAAGCACTCAGAAATTTGGCGGAATTGAAAGAAAATTTAGATCCAGAGCACGTAAGAGAGCTTCAAAAGAGAATCATAACTGATGTATGGGAAGAGCGGGAAAATAATGAAGACTCTGTTTGAAAATTGGCGAAAACTTAAAGAACAAACCAGAGGACCGGCAGATTTTCACTATAAAGTCATTGATTCTCCCTTAAAAAAAGAAATTCAAGTCCTAGATTTAAGAAATAAGCAACCATTGCCAGGAAAAGCGAAAGGTGATGCTAAAATTGTCATCGAAAAACGTACAGATGTGCCCCATTGGCAGGTTATATGGTCCAATTCTCCAGAAGGAACAGAAGGAATTGGTACAATAATGTACTTAATGGCCATGGAATTGGCCGGAAATGAAGGTTTTTCACCGGATGATTACGAACAAAGCGATGATGCGCTGCGAGTTTGGGCAAAATTCATGCCAAAAGACAATATATATAATATATCCAAGCAGAAAAAAGAGGAATTTAAGTACGAAGGCGATGAAAATCCCTTCTTTTTCGTGTTTTTCAAGCCCGATGGTGGTGTTTTAAGGCAATTTCACAAACAAATATCGCGCGAGAGCGTGGAAAAACCGGTAATTACACCTCCAGAAGAGGATATTAGGCCCTTTGACCCGGAAGATCCTGAAGAATGGGAGTTTTTAGGCGACCTACAAGAGAGTTTGGGTGAAAATGACACAAAAAACGTCTCAAAGGTGCTTATTTTCAACAAAAATGATGAAATATTGCTCTTAAAACGCGCAGATAGGCAACAAAATTGGGATTTACCCGGTGGTCACATCCAAAAAGGCGAAAATTTCATCGATGGTGCTGTAAGAGAGACTAAAGAAGAGACTAATCTAGACATTTCAGGTCTTAGGGAGGTAAAAACAGACGAAAAAGACATAATTGTTAAGTATTTTAAGGCAAACAAGCATAACGGGGGCATCTCACTCGATCCAAAAGAGCATACAGACTATAAATGGGTGAAAATAGAGGATTTAGACCAATATACAATCATAAAACCGATGAAATCCGTCATAGAAACCGAAATGAAGGCATTATTGCAAGAAATCGAGCCTTATCAGAAGAAAGTCAGGCGAAAACACCGCAGAATGAAGGTTAGATTGATTGGAAAGGGTAAAAATAAGCATAATGTCGGCAAAAAGATGAAAAAACCTTCTTATAAACGATCAAAAAGCGCCCCGCCGGGCGCTGGAGGGGCTTAAATACTAGTTATTTATGTAGGAGATAGTGATGCCAATTCCTCCAATATATGCCGATATTGACCCCGAATTGATCGATATCTTGATCAAAAAAGAACTCGAAGAGCAAAAAAAACGAGAAGAAGCTCAAAAACAACCTTTTTTACAGCTTCCAATGCCAGAACCACCCCCAAATTACGAAAAAGAACCAAAAAAAGAAAATAATGATGGAATTATCATTATTGATCTTTAAAAACTATTTATAAACGATATGAAAACCGATAATTTAAATAATATCATCCAAGAAGAGTTATATAATATTTTATCCGAGCAATTTACAAACAAATTAGGAATACCTGCAGGTTATGATCCTGCAGATCCATTGCGACCAATTTCACAATTAGTTGGGCCAAAATATGAACCGAGGCCTATAAAAATCGAACCCATTACTTCAGCGACCCCTAGAATGCCAGAAAAAGGCGATATAGTTGTACCAGGAAAAGCTTATATAAGAAATATCACAGTAGACGTGCCAGAAACAACAGTTTCATATACAACCGAAATCGATATGGGCGATGAATCTTGCCCTGACCCTCCATGTATGCATGCTGTTGGCTATGAAGATATAGTGCCGGCCAGAACAGTAAATATCCCAGAGGACATTTTAGCACAATTTAAAGACGCCGGCGGAAACTTAGAAGATCTTAATAGAGCGATGTGGGAACGTGAAAATGTCGGAAAACAACGCAAAGCTAGACTTGCCGGCAACTATAGTGAAAAAATACGGTCCGACAAAGAAATGACTGGTCTCGAACAAATGTATGCAGATCTGCGGAGGAATCCGGAAAAGTTGGCGGGTGACGTACTTATGCCAAGTGGAGCCGGCGCCGGCAGCGTAGTGGCAGCATCTGGCATTACAATACCTGGGAAATTATCGAAGGCATCAAAAGCAAACACTCTGCACAATTTGAAGGTACTAAGAGATGTTCAAGTTAAAACAAAGGCCGGCCCAAAATTTTATATGGAAACGGCAGCAGAGCGATTTGGATTAGGAGACGATATTTTGGATGCCGTTGTCGATGAGATACCAGATTTAAAAATAAATAAAATCAAGAAATTCTTGGGCGCTGGTGATAACGGGATAGCTTACGAATTAGAAGACGGCACAGTTTTTAAAATTTTTGAAGCCCGTAGCGATTATGATTTAAATTGGTTTAAGCGCGCACAAGAAAGAAGAAGCCCGACAGATATCGCTGTGCATGAGTTTGGAGACATTGGCCATATTAAACCAGGGTTAAAATGGGTAAAAATGGAAAAAATCACCCCAATAACTGATTTAATTCCAGTCGGCAAGCAATTAGATGTAGATGTGCAAGAAATGAATAACTTTTTATCAAAATTTTTAAGTGAAAAAACTAGACAGTTTTATCGTGACCCAGAATTTGCAGACAGTCCCGTTGTGCAATTAATAAAACAATTCGACAACGCGCAAGATCAAATAGCCTGGCTACAAAAGCATGCTCCAAAATCGCAGGCAATCTCTCCAGAACATCATAACAAACTTATTGAAGATTTATATTTCTTTTTTAAAGAAAACCCAGAAGTATTGGGTGATGTACATTCCGGAAATATTGGCTTAAACCCCAAGACAGGAAAATTTCAAGTGTTTGATGTATCGCGAGGAAAGCGTGATGACCTCTTTGAAGAATCTCAAATAAAAACATTACAAAAAATTATTAAAGAAGAAAGATACAAATACTTACAAGAACAGCAAAAAGATGTCTTGAGAATTGATGTAGTGTTGAGGTATGAAAAGGATTTTGCTTTTTATGGAAATGTGTTAAATCAAATTAAAGCCATTAAAGGAATTACAGTTGCGAAAGCTGATGAAAGGGGCGTTGTAGATATATATCCGGACAAGCAGCAACTTATTTTACACTTGAAATTCATACCAGACCGGCCCATCTTACAATATGCTAACTACTTGAAGAACGAATTTAAACACATTAGAGATTCTAGTGGAGAAAGAATTTTATCAGTTAGATTAGTTGGCTTCCCTAAGAAAGTTTCTTAAAAATAAAAAAAAACATTTGTTCTTTTATTAATATTATGCTATAGTTATAGTATGCTCTCTAAAAATTCTTTTTTGGCGCTAGCGTTATTATGTTTAATAACGGCATGCGGCAGTGACCATAGCGGGGGAAGCAGCAGCCCATATAAAAACTATAATTTATCTGACGTCGTTCTTTACACACCTTCCGACGCGATGATAGAGTATACCAAAAAGAAATATGAAGATGATTGTTATGAAACGAGATATTATTATTGCCCACCTTTAGATGAAGTGTGGCGAGCAAAAGCCATCGTTGATACTTGTGATGAAGATAAAATCATTGAAATAGGTGAATGCGAAGAAGTTTTAGAATGTATCCCCACTAATAAAGTTGTAAGAGAAGAAGAATGTATCACAGAGGATGGGCTGAACGGTTTTGTAAAGGTTTACTGCCACAAAGGCTATTATGAATATGGCACGTGCGACCCCTGTGTGGATGAAATATGCGATGGTATTGATAATGATTGCGATGGAACAATAGATGAAGGTGATTATCCTTGTAGTACGGAGTGCGGGGACGGGAAAGGGATTTGTGTAGAAGGTAAAGTTGTGGCTTGTGATGCACCAATCCCATCAGAAGAAATTTGTGACTATGTTGATAATGATTGCGATGGCCTAATCGATGAGGGACAGTTAAATGCTTGTGATGTATGCGGCCCAATTCCGGAAGAAGTTTGTGATGGGCTCGACAACGATTGCAATGGCAAAACAGATGAAGGATTAATAGGAAAATGTAATACGGCATGTGAAGAGAATTTAAACGTATGTGTAGATGGCAGCTGGTTTTGCACCGCACAACAACCTGAAGAAGAGGTGTGCAATGGGCAAGATGATGACTGTGATGGACTAGTCGATGAAGAGCTTTTATGTTTGTGTACTTGGGATCAAATTGGAGTACTTTATCCCTGTACGGAATCCCCTCTTTTATGCGGGCAGGGATATAAAACTTGTGAATGTGTCACTGAAGAATGTAAAGAACTTCAATTGAGCCCATGCCAGGCGCTGTGTGAATATGTGCCCAGCGCTGGGCCGACACCTTGTGATCCACTCGTTGGAGAAATCATAGAAGACGAGATATGCAACAACCATGATGAAAATTGTAATCAATTAGTAGATGAAAATTTAAAGCAAGAATGCTACACGGGCCCCACCGACACTCTAAACGTTGGAGTTTGCATTCCCGGGGAAATGTTTTGCAGCGCGGGCCAGTGGGGGAATTATGATGGAAACAACGTTTTTACTCCCAACCTATGCCTTGATGAAAAAACACCAGCCGACAAAGATGCATGCAATGGTGCCGACGATAATTGTGATGGTTTAATCGATGACGGCAAAGAGATGCAAGATACAGATATAATATTTATTGTGGATGGCTCCGGTTCGATGAATGATGAGATTAATGGAGTTTTGTCTGCATTAAGTATGTTTTCTCAAGAATTTGCCGATCAAACTGCAGTTAAATGGGGTTTTATTTATGCCCCAACTTTTAAATTTGGATACGGAGAATCGGCTAGTCTTGTTTCTGACCTGGCACCTTTCGACATCTTTTTTCATACATTAGCTAGTACCGGCTTTAAAACACAGGGCGGCTACGAGATGCTCTACGATATTGTATATCTATTAATGAAAGGGATTGTGCCACAAACTTCTATGCCGTATCCGACAGCCGAACTTCAATGGGATCCTTATTATGGTCTTAGTTCGACGCCCGACCTTCAAAATTTTTCAGTCAATTGGAGACCAAATGCAAACCATGTTATAATTGTGTTTACCGACGAAGATGGTCAAAGTTATATGAATTCCTCGACCCTTTCTCCCATTAATGGAGAAACAGGAAATGGTGGCGGATATATTACACAATCTATTTTATTGAACTTAATTAAACAAGACCCAAGGCTTTCAATTTATACATTTACGCCTCAATATTATAAAACTTCTGGGTTCGGCGCTAAAGCGGCCGGCTGGGAACCTCTTTCATTAACCAGCGCCCTAGGGAAGTGGTATGAATTAACTGATTCGGCTACAGAGATATATGCTTATTTATCGGAGATTTTAAGCGAAACTGCTTGTGGTGAAGGAGCGTCGCCATGAAATATAGCTATATAATTAGGATCCTTTTGATAACCAAAATAATTATAATGGCCCTTTTTATATCATTAATGATA
>Ga0209128_1001773_pt1 | contig 14425 bp, 7 predicted proteins | sample ETNvirnome_6_100_FD_184072 | JGI IMG/M metagenome (GOLD analysis project Ga0209128, IMG submission 184072) | Marine viral communities from the Pacific Ocean - ETNP_6_100 (SPAdes) (version 2) | ecosystem: Environmental > Aquatic > Marine > Oceanic | place: Pacific Ocean | collected 2013-06-19 | reverse complement strand
AACAGGTAGGAACTAGGCTTGCTGCCATGGGTGCCCCTGATCAACTCATAAATCAAGCAGTTGATCTCCAAGGTAGACTTGCTGTGCAATATCATGGACCGTTGGTAGAATCGTTGCGGATTCTTACTGGGGGAATTGAAACTATAGGTTTCCAAGCTAGATTTGGTTTTCTGGACTTGGCAGATCAGTTGCACACTACGCAGAATTTAACAGGGGATCTTAACGTAATTGTTGAAAGATTCGGTGCAGATCTAGACGCATATAGAGCCCAGCATGGAGGTAGTATATTAGGATTTACTGCTGCATTTCCTGCCTTCATGGGACTAACCGAAGAACAGGTTATGAATTTAGATCTGTTACGAAGAGGAATGCAAGGAATGCAGGGCGGATTGGATAATACTGGTAAACAATTAACCAAGCACGGGCAGACTCTTGGAGCCCAGGGGGAGAGATTGCGCGGGAGTATGTCAATAATCACATCAAAGATAACTGATGTGGCAGCAAGTATGGATAACCTTGCTATGATAGCAGGAAATTTAATTCCTATATTGATAAGTATGAAAATTGCGATGGGTGCGAGATCCCTGATGCAGGCTGCTACCGGAGCGATGGCTGCGGGGACGGCTGGGGCTGCTACCGGAGGAATGGCAACTGGGCTGCTAGCAAGACTAGGTGGAATCGGGACAGCCGCAGGGTTCGCAACGGGCACTGTCGCAACGCTAGGTATTGGGGCTGTGGTAGCACTCGCTACCTGGGGTCTATACGAGGCCTTTAAGTCTGACCCAGCAACTGAAGCAACAGGTCGAGGAGTTATTGGAAATCTAGAGGAGATTAAGAAAAATACAACTACAACATCGGAAGGTTTGAGGCAAGGATTTACCTCATTTACGGATACAGCAGCTGATTTAGTAGATAGAGCTATAAGAGAGGCTATGTTTAAAGGGACTGAATTAGAAGATGCTAACAAAATGACTCAGGAGCAAATTATTATACTTAGGGATATAAGTAGGTCTGTGAAGAATATTGGCAACGTTGACCCCTTTATATAAAAGGAATATATTATGGCAGCAGATAAATACACAAAAATGAGACAAAATAGGGTACTAGAAGAAAGGTCCTATCTTAAATTTGTGTTCCCAGCGGTGGAAGGTAGATTGGGCACAGAATTTACTCTACCATTTTACGAAAACATAAAAATATCTGAATCCCAAAGCGCACAATATCAGAGATACGAATTGCTAGCTAGGAGTAGTTCTTTATATTCATATACTGGGTCTCCTTCTCGAAGAATAAAGTTAGACTTCAATATCACAGCACCCCATTTGTTAGATTTTGCAAAAGATGTAAATCCAATGAAGTATATCATTAGTCCTATAGTTGATGATAAGATAAAAGCTCAAGAAGAGTTTTTTATAGATCCTGCAAATATTGATGCAGTTGAAGCCGATCCTGGTGCGTGGGATATGGGGGGAGATAGGACAGTAAAACACGGTGCCGTTAGGAATGCTACAGCAGCAAGGCAAAGATATTATAAGGCATATTTCGATAAGCATGGAGGAAATTGGCAAGCAAAGCCAGATGAATTAAAAGCTTATTATGAAGCTTTTTGGCCAGTCTTACCAGCGGGGCCAGCGGGACCGGCAGCAAGATTTGAAGACATTAAAAATGCAGACAAGTCACAAGAGAATATACTGAATGTATTGGTATGGTGGATCAACTTAATCAGAGCCTCTACGAAAAATAATGCTGAGAATGTTATTCTAGGTCCTCCAATAATAAGGCTAACTCATGGACCTCTCTATAACGATATTCCTTGTATATGCACCAGCTACAAGATAGATCCAGATGGTACTGCTGGATATCATTCGAAAACTTTGTTAGAGAGGATCATAGGCGTTTCCATGGAACTTGAAGAAATTAGGGCTGGCGATCTCCTTTCTGAATACATACCTGGACATATCATACAGAAAGACAACAATGCTGGATGGGAAGCTCTTATCAAGCATAACACAACTGATCCATATGGAGGTACAGACTTTCCGTAGGAGATTATTGTAATAATGAAAAGAAATATTTTAAGAGATGAAGCTGAAGAAGTCATGCATAGGGGGAAAGTCACCAATTCTCTTGTGTTTTCTGAAATTTTTGAAGGATTACATACTGCTCCTGAGGCTCTCCTTGATCTTAGAGAAGGGAGAGTGCCTGTGTGGGCTGCTAATAGGCCAGACCTGATATCTGAAGTATTTTATGATACTTATGATCAATCCTGGCTTCTTCAAGTTGCTAACTCCGTGGAAGATCCCTTTGAGGGATTTCAAAGTGGTGACAGATTATTTATTCCAAGATTATGACTTCTAATAATTCAAATAAAGCAGCTCATGTTTTTATTACTAATAACTATGAGACAGTCAGAAAATATTTTTTTTCAGATAGCCAATTTCTTAGTTCAGATGCAATAAAGGTCATGGAATCAGATCCAAATATTTTCTTTGGATCTCCTGAAAAAAATAGCGTGATTACAGGTTTAACTCATAAGTATTCGGATCAGGAGCATTCTAAGTCCGATCACCCCCTATCAATTACCCTAGACATTATAGATCCCTTTTTCACATTCGAAGAGGAAATGTTAAAGCATCTAAATTTAGGGTATGCAGTTTCTCCAAAACACCCAGAGCCAGATTTTGATCCCAAAAGCAGCAGGCAACGATATTTTCCTAAGGAGGGTGAGCCAGGGTATGGCTCAGGGCGGTATGGCTCAGGGCCGTTGATTAGAGAAGACAGAATACGCAAAAGGCCTTCGCCGCATCTGGCCGGAACCTTTGGCGGAAGGTGGGAAGCCCACCCTTATGATATGGATAAGATTAAAAAATATTATCTCGAAAGGCTAAAGAGTGTATTGGAGAATTCAGGTACAAGAACTTTTTATATAGCTTATGGCATAGGAACTGATTTTAATGAATGGGCAGGACCAATGGTCTCTAGATTAACAGGTATGCGGTTAGACGTTAATTCAGAAGAGGTTAGAAAAATAAAATTAAGATTTCTCCCTTCTTTAGGTCATGCCCCGGTACTGTCAACAGCAGTTTCATCACCGCGCCCACATCTAGAAGACCTATTTGGGGATGATATAATAAAGTATGAAGGAGTTTCCCATAAAATATCTGATTACCCCGGGGGTAAAACAAGTCTTCATAGAAAAGTATTCTCAAAAAAACCAAGAAACGATCAGGAAAGAAAAAAATTCGAGATAACTGAGGACTTTATAAAAGAAATGAGCCGAATAATAGAGCAAGGATACCCACCTGAAACAGGGGCATGGGGTAGGCACCACCCGACGCACAAGACCTTGCCGAAATCGCACCTAGACTTCAAGGATGCTTTGGCTGCGGGTGAACAACGCCGTGAAGAATTAATGGAAGAGATGTGGACATCCCTTCCAGAATATGGAACTGAAGGTGTAAAAGGAGAATTTGATTTCCATGCTATAATAGAAGATTGTTATTCTAGTTATTTACAGCAAGTCTCAGAATCTAATGTAATAACATTGCTTCCTAATATTAATGTAACTCATAAAAGTCTTATCAATGATATAATGAAGGATGACCGTAAAATGTTTCAGACCGAAATTGAAGCTCTGCACGCAAAAGCCTTGTCGTTGGGACCCACAAACCCGCGTGGATCAACGGCACGGATGAAAGCGAGCAGTGATAAGATAAAACAATTTTTGGAAAACCCCTGGTGGAAGAGGGAAGCATACGTTAAGAAGGTTCTTAAGAATTTTAATATAACCCTTACTAATCCGACAAAGGCAGTTGCTCCTGACGATTCCCGCAAAGAAGAGATCGCCAGAGAGGTAGGCGTTCCTGTGAGCGCACTGCCTTTAGGACCGGGCGGAATGGCAGGCATCCCAAGTTTTGTTCCTTACTCTAAAGGGGCTAATGTATTGAATCTTGAAACCTTTGGTACAACAGAATATCACACGCAAGCAACTTTTAAAATTAGTAAAAAAGATATTGATGAATACAATAGCCACAGAGGAGCTACCCATGTAGTTCCCTTGTATGGGCTAGTCATTAAGTCCTTATTAAAGGGTTTAAATCAACGAATTGAAAAGGGTAAGAAAGATAACCCTCAGAGATTTAAAATTGTTACCCTGATGGAGACCAACACGAGAATATTAAATATATGGAAAAAGCTTGGGATAATTGCTACAGTAGAACCTACTTTAATTTTTGGTGAACTTAATTTAATAAAGCAGTTCCTTTATTCTGAGATTGATTGGCTTGAGGCGACTGGGAAGCAGCACCAGCTTATAAGCGATATATCTCAAGCAGAATTTTTGCATCCTAGTGATAAGAATATTTATTTTAATCCAAAGTATAAGAAATTGATGATGGGAGCTTTGCGAAGAAAACCTAACAACTTTTTTTCTACTCTAGAAGATTTAAATAAAGTTAATTTTGGTAGAGATGAAAATATGAGAAGGCAGTTAGATACACTAACAGTAGGAACAAACATTCCTGTCTTTAAAGCATATACAAAAAATGGAAATGTCCTGTCCACAAAATTAGATGTAAATGAAACATACATGGCTTTTATAAGAGTAAATCCCAAGATGAATTCGCTTGATATAGCAAATAATAGGTTGTACAGTGCCAGGGATTCAATTTTACAAGTTGAATCAATTTTGCCTGAAGTAATTAAGGTCATTGAAGATTGGATAGACAAACCAGCTTTTAGTAAGGCAGATTCATATTCCAAGGAGCAAATGGGAGACCTACGAATGAGGGGGATCAGCGCGGGCGCAGGCCCCGGCAGCAGAGGCGAGGCGATGGTGTATGCCGCCCGCTCCTATGAGAATGCTGTAGGACAAGATAGGCATCTTGATTATTTACAAACTAAACTAGATGCGTTGCTAACAGATTTTCCTAATAAGTCAGAACTTCTTGCAGCTATTTTGGCAGTATATGGAATTTGGGCGGGAGTAGATGAGGGTAAAGATGACACTGACGATAAATCGGGGAAAACACCAGATCCAAGTAAACCGAAGAACCCAACAATTAAAATAAATTCTAATAAAGACGCAGCGGCTCAATTAATGAATTTGTATGAACACTTATATAATTTCGCTCATAGTGTATCTATAAAAACCTATCCTAATTTTTCACTGTCTATGGACAGCGATATTCTTGCTAAACAGTGCATACTACTAGCACAAACTCCGCATATAAAAGGAGTTGCTACTAATCCTGATGCTCCATTTGATAAACTTTTAACAGGTAAATATAGAATAAAAGGATTTACGCATACATTAACAGCAGGCGAGATAAGTTCACATTTTCATTTATTTAAAGATACAAGAAACTTGACGCAGGACGATTTGAGTTCGGAAGAGATCGCAATGAGAAATATTAAGGAATTGAAACGCTTGAAGACTCGGGCCAACTCCTGGGAAACAGAAGCGCGGGGAGGCGGCGGCAAGGCTGGTAATGCGAAATACCCTCTCGCACCCTGGATCAATAAATTTATACATTCGCAAGGTATACCTCCTACCGACTTTTGGAAACATCCACAATGAGAATTTACAGAGGATGGGTAGTGGATAATTTTGATGTAAAAAGATCTGGTGTTCTAGACGTTTATTGCCCAGAAGTTGAACCATTTAAAACTTTCCCAGTTACTTATACAACTCCTTACGCGGTCGCTGCGGAAGGTGGAATGGTTGCAATTCCAGGAAAGAATACAGAAATATTTATTTTTAAACCTGATGGAGAAAGTGATGAATCTAATTGGTACTATATGAATTCTGTATTTAGAAAGTACAAACCTGAAATTCCAGTTCTCCCAGAAATTTCTCCAGGAGAGAATGTCTACAATTCTAATAAGCTAAGACCAGAAGCAATCACAATTAAAGATCCTAAAGGAAATCAATTTTCTCTTTTCGCTCACACCAGTAAAGAGCAATACATGATGAGGGCTGAATTAAAAACCGCTGGCGATAAGATGTTCCAGATGGTGGATAGTTTGAAGAATGATAAAATTGTTATAAGAAATCAGCATGGGGATAGATTTCTTCTTGCTGGGGATGGCTTCGCTCAGAGGCCAGAAAGGTCTGCTCAGATTCGTACATGGGGTCATCAAGACTATGAATCTACCCATGCTGGAGTACACACTTTAGCATCAGGGGGAGAAGTGGACATAGTGAATGATACTTCTGTTGCTGCCAAGTCAGACAATGAAGAGTACGGAAATATCAATGCAGATAGCAAATATAGAGATATAAATCTTATTGCTAGGGAAGGTAGATTATTTATCAACACTCCAGATGCAGATGAAGGTTTTGTACAAATCGCTAGCGGTAAATCAATTACTATTTATTCAGATGATTCAATTAATGTTAGGTCTGGCGGGGACCTAAATATATTGTCTTCTGAAGGATCAATTCATATGAAAGCAGAAAAGAGGATAACCTTGAATGCTGGAGGGAATGTTGAAATTGATGGTTCGCAGGTTCATCTTGCTCCTCCAGGGGGCACTCAGGATATACAGATTGAGAAAGAAACTAATCATTACGGGGATTAATTATCGTAAATTTTGATATTGAAACATTTGCTAGACTAACAGGTGGGGGTGACCTTGAAAGGGCTATTCCTATGTCTTTTGGTATGCCTACTTGTATGGTAGATCTCGTCAGCAGGGGACTCCATAAATTTTTACCTTCTTCAAGCCTATCTGAACTACAAAAGAGAACTCGGGACGCTAAAAAAGGCGTAAATGCTGAAATGAGTAGAGTTTTCAAGGCCATATTTGGAAAAACAGGGATAATGGATTTTGATGCGGGTGATGGAACATTTACCTTTATATCTGAATCATCAATGTATGGAGAAGACAATGATACTGCTAACCAAGTAGCAAATTTTGGTGGCTGGCTGGCTGCCGCAGCGGCATCTAGTATACAGTTATACGATAATCTTGAAAATATGGGGCATGTTCTGGGAGAGGTAAGCAAATGTGTTAAGGGGTATTCTGATTCGCTTAAATATGAAAAAGGGCAGTCAACAAATACTGCTATTGAATCTGGTTTAAGTGAATCAGAATTAGGTGCTTATTTCGATTCAAGAGTTGCAGGTCAGAGAAAAAAGCTTGATAAACTAAAAAAACAAAAAGATGCGATTGAAGCAGCAGAATCAGGAATATTGGAAACTCTCAAAAAGAGAGCTTTGGGAATAGAAGAGGAACCTATTTTTTCAGATGAAATTGCTCCTTATCTCTCAGGCACTGACCATCTAGATCAAGTAAGAGGTAATCTTGATAAACTTTTCAATCCAGCAACAGGGAAATATCAATTTTTTAACCCAATAACACAGACATGGGGAGATGATATAAAAATACTGGAGAAAGAAAAGGAAATTATTAGATTAGTCTTTGGGCCTCCTAAATCTAAACAAGGACAATTTCTTCTTTCCGTGGATGGTTTATATTATGATTCACAAACTAGTGGTGGGATTCAGCCCGTTCTATCGGCTCTGGCTGGGAAGAAGGAAGAGCTTAAGTCAGAGGAATTATGGAAGTTTGAGCAGGATCCTAACTTAGGGGGCAGGGGAGTTCAGATTTCTTCGAAGGAATTAGAAAATTATGTAGACACCCTTTTTGATCCAGACATCCCAGATGAGAGCCAGGGTCTACAAAACCATTATGATAACGACCATTTTTTGCTAACTTTAATTTCACAAAAAGAATCTCATGTTTTAGATTTATCAGCTAATGTAAATGAGTTAGAATTAAGTGGGGCATCTACGGCAATAATAACAAATATGCGGCAATCTATACTTTCAGAAATTGCTCTGCATGATATAAAAATTAGGAAAAGAAAAAAACAGATAGAAATTGCAGTTAAGGCTCCTACCATCTATCAGAGCAAGACCAAGTTCGATCTTGGGGAGACCCCTATAAACGATTTTTCCTATCTGCAAGATGTAAATTTAGCTGTTGATATAGACAAGCAAAGAGGTCTTATCTTAGATCAAGAAGATGTAACAGGAGTAGTTCTTCCACTAACTTCTAAATTTGTAGTTAATCCAGGAAATGAGCACTATACAACAGTAGACCATTTGTTAGTCCCTGAGGTAGGAACTGGAGGATTTTTGACTACTGACTCCTCAGTCCACTCAGCATCTGGAACTACCTTGAATATCACAAGTCCCATAATAACAGATGATCTTATTGCTGTTTATAATTTCTTAAATTCAAAAGTTGAAACGGCCCCCTCTTCAACAAATTATAATGTTCTTAATTGTGCATCTCCTGACATGAGAAATAATGCTCAACTTGTAGCCCCTGATGCTAGTAGCGTCTTTACTTCAGGGCTTGGCATGGTTTATCTAAAAGGTATTGCTAAACTTAAAACAGTAACTTCATACTCGGAAAGTGCAGATATATCTGCTCTTGGAAATTATGTAAGATTGCCAGATACAAATGAATTTCAGGATTGGACATATTCAAGAAAAGGATTTACTTTTGAAACGTGGACTCATATTCCAACACTCAGTAGCGTAAAAGATTGGAGCAATGATGTATCAGCCCAGTATAGATTGTTGTTATCTTGTGAGAATACAGGAATTGTATCATCTGTTAGTGCCCAAAACGATGTTAATCGTCTAGTTCCTGATTTTGGAGATTCGATTACTAGAGGTATGATGATTGGATTTACCACAGATAAAAGAATATCACTAGGAGAAGAACATACTAATTTTAGAGTTGATGCAAAAAGTTCGATCAATCTCCCAGCGTCAAGCATGGCATTCTTTATGGCTCCTACTCAGTCTAAAAATGCCTCATCTGTTGGCTTTATGAATAAAGGAAAAGACGGAACTTGTGCCAGCGGCCCAGGATGGTATGGACTTTCAATGAATGTCAGTACTGCTGGTGAAAATAGTACCACTTTTAATGGGGTGTGCAGTTCATTTATGCTGATTACTGTTTCGGTAGATGTTCTTGAAGATAAGGTTAGTATTTACTTGAATGGAAATCTCATGACTACTGCTGGAATAAATGCTGTCTTTGGAGTCCCAGAGAGATCTCCAATTAATTTACCTTCTTCTAGAAGAGAGAATAGTTTTGAATATTCTTCATCTACCGTGAATACAGATGCTCCCGAAACATTAAAAACCGGACCCCACATATACAATCATAGAAGGGAAGGCTTGGGTTTCTTTACTCCTTGGATTATTGGGGGAGGGTGGACGGATGGAATGGTCCGCAATCCAGGGACTGGGGTGTCGGTTGGAAACTTTATGGGAGAGAACTACGGGGGATTTCGTAGCGGGCTTGATGGATTTATAGGAAGTACAAAGTTTTATAAAAAGCCTCTAAGTCAGGCTGAAGCAAAAAATAATTATAATGGTCAAAAATATTTCTTTGAGAATATTAAAATTATAGCATAGGACATACAATGGTTAAATCTACTACAACTACCACTTACGGTGAACTTGATATCACTCATAAAAAAGGGTCTGCATCGCATATTGAAAAGAGCTATGGTCTTACATTTCCCATAGGGAAGAATACAAAAAAAGGATTTTTTAATAAGGAGTCTGGAATAGCTTTAATGAAAAATAATTTAAAGCAATTATTACAGACCGAAAAGGGAGAAAGAGCAATGTCTAACTTTGGTGTGTCTCTTAAAAAATTCCTTTTTGAACCCATGGATGAAATTACTTTTCAGAGAATATCAGAAGAAGTTCTTTACCAAGTAGGTAAATATATGCCACAACTTGAAATTTTAAAACTAAATGTTAGATCGCTAGATAAGTATGGGAGTGAAGGCTATCAGGGTTTAAATATAGTTCTTTTCTGTAGACTTAAAAAAGGACAAGGCGAAATGTTTGAAACAAAGGTAGGTATAACATAGATGGTTACTTTTTCTGGGACAGTGCAATCAGATTTTATGAAATCGGTGTCAATTGAGGATGCTAAGAAGCCATCTTTAGTAAATTATGCAGCCACCGATTTCGCAACTCTTACGAATTCTCTTGTGGATTATATAAAAACTGTATATCCACTAGATTATCATAACTTCGCGGAATCTGATCTTGGAGTCATGCTAATAGAACTTGTAGCCTATATGGGTTCTGTAATGTCCTTGAAGGCTGATATGCTAGCAAATGAGAATTTTCTTCGCACCTCTAGAAAAAGAAAAAGTATCAAAAAGCTACTGGAGCTTATCGGGATACGCGTAAAAGGCCCAATCTCCTCTGCTGCAAATGCCAGGATCGTTCTAGGTACTGCGCCATGGAAGGATACCGGGGGCGCAGCTGTGGCTGGGGGCGAGGAAATCTCGATTCTCCCAGCGAGTAGAGTCTTTACTACTACTTCTCCAGAAGACGGAGGGATCCTAACATATACCTTATACAAAGTTTTGCCAACAGGGCTGGCTGATCTGCCTAATGCTTTGGGAAGTATAGCCCTAAAAGGTAGCGAAGCAAGCAATGATGCGTCTACAGTATTTACTAATTTAGTTTTACTAGAAGGAGTTCTTACTGTCGAGGAAGGTACTTTTACCACAGCGCAGGCAGTTAAAACTGTATCTTTAGCAGGTTCTCCTGTAGTAGAAGGCAGCACAGAAGTTTTTGTTAAGGGAGATTCCACAACCAGTGGAGCTTATAAGTTAGTTGATAATGTATTTTTTGCTTCCGGGCCTGCTGATAAAGTATTCCAAGTAGTATACGACGATTCTTTCGGAGCTACCGTTGTATTTGGAGATAACACTCTTGGAGTATCGCCAGCAGCGGGGGATACCTATACGGTTATATATCGCATTGGTGGGGGAGGCAGAGGTAATATATCTAACGAGGTAATCAATGCTGTAGTTACTACGACTTCTGGCAGTTCAGAAGTATTAGGGGTATTAGAGAATACTTCAATCGGGACAGGGGGAGCAGACGCAGAGACGCTAGCACATGCCAAGAGATATGCCCCTCTAAACTTTAGGAGGCAAGATAGATTAGTAACTCTTCGAGATATGAAAGCTTTCTCAAATAGCTACGTTGGAAAATACGGATCGACAGGAAAAACTACGGCTGCGACTAGAAAAGCTTTTTCTTCAGCAAATATTATTGATGTATATGTTTTAGAGAAAGCCTCAGATTTTCAATTAAGGAGAGCCACTCCAACATTTAAGTATGATCTTCTAAATGCCATGAATGACAAAAAGATGATTACTGACGAGATAATAGTAGTGGATGGATTAATTAGGACAATGGATCTTGTAGTAACGCTCAGAGTAGATAAAGAACTACTAACGATTCAGGAAATTGTAAAAGCTAAAGCCCGAAATGTTATTTTGGATTATTTTAAAGTTGATAATAATGATTTTGGAAAACCTTTTATTCCAGAAGAATTAAATAGAAGAATATTCGATGTAGATGAAATTAGATATTCTACTGTAGATAATATTGATTCCGTTATAAAAGTTGAGTACAATGAAATAATTCAACTTAACAATCTCTCAATTAATATCGTTGGGGTCTGATGACATCACAGGATTTTAATCCCAAAAAAAAGAAATACACGAAATCTAATTATGTAGAAGTTCTTGAGATTTTAACTCCAGAAGTGTATTTCACCGAGGATCTAGCTTTAAGTGGTCCTGGAATTAATCCTGTATCTGAACTTATTAATGCTCATGTCAGAGCATGCAATAATTTTTCCAGCATAATTTATGTATCTTCTCTCCCGAATGTATCCCACCTTTCTGCAATGCATAATATTTCTGGGATAGCTCCCTATTTTATAAAGCAAAATAGGCTTTCCAGATTAACGCCAATACAATTTGAAGATACGATTCTTTTTCCACTAGGATTAACTCTCGGCGGTTTCGAAACCAGTAGTGACTTTAAAAGTTATCTAGAGGATACTCTTTTTTCTTCTATTGCTTTAAATACTCCTATTGCTACATTTACAGGTCAAGTTGACACAAATACTTCTTCTACCCATAAGTATTTAATAGAAAATTTAAATTGGATTTATTTCTTAAATACCAGTGGGCGAGACATCGGTGTTGATGGGGCGGCTGGATTTAATTTAAATCCGTCTACTATAGCTATAGATCTTCTAGTTAATAACACTTACCAAGGAAAAACACTAGAAGCAAATGATTTTATAAAAGCTTTCCAAGAATTTGTATGGGAGAATTATGAAACTTGTACAACATTTAACAGCTTGAATATTCTTCCGCGTGAGTATTCAACATCCACTATTTTATCCAATGTCTCTAGTTCTCATACCAGCGGAACTCAGCAACTAGATAAAATCAAAACTCTCATTGATGTGGCTTATTCACCACTGCACGCAGACAGGCAGGACGAGAGAGTACTAAATGCTGTTGACAATTTTCTAACTTTATCAACCACTCTAACTGATGAAACTTCCAGGGGGCCGTTTTATAATCTTTTAAGAGCGTTTAGTTACTCCCTTGCGGATATTAACAATGATATAGACACTATAGAAACTCTTAATGACATAGAGCAATGCCCTGACGAGTATCTAGAACTTCTTGCTGAATTGATAGGATGGAAATTATTCGGTAGTGATCCCTCCAGATGGAGGCTTCAATTAATGAATGCGGTTGAAGTTTACAAAAAGGTAGGGACAAAAAAATCAATTCAGTTCGCTCTTGATTCGCTCTTCTCTAAAGATGCGTTTTCCTTATCTTCAAACTTACACGAGATGTGGGAATCTTATATTCCCAATTTGATGTATTATGCTATTGCTACGGAAGCCTCTGGATTTAAGAATTTCGAAAATTTTGAGATAGCAAAAACTGCTATGGACGGAAAGTGGGATTGGGCTAAGAATAAACATAGCCTGGACCATAATATGAGACTGGCTGTTGATCAAATTATGTTTACTTTGGTCTCTGGCTACCCTGATCATTTTTCTATTGGGAAAGAGCCATTTCCAATAGGAACTAAAGATTTTACTTTTAAGTACAGAGGAAGAAACTTCCCTATTCCTCCATGGGAAGAGATGTCCTATTATATGAATTCTGAAATAACAGAATCCATGGTAAAGAAAATTGTAGATCAGCTTGCATGCTATGGGGTAAGAAAATCTTTTGCTTTAGAAGTGGGAGATTATATTAGAGATAATTCTCTTAGGCAAGGACTCACTTCTTCTTCGGTGCTTACTGATTATATCAGAGAGGGAAATAAATGGTTAATGTTTACCTCCGCAGTGGAAACTCCCCCAAACTGGAATACCGTTATTCAAGATATCTCTAATAATAGAGATGAATTTTTATCTTTGTGGAGTGGAAAGTCTTCTCATTTTAAAGTAATATTATCGAGTACAGATTTTGATTTTACCAAAAAGAATTTAGCTGTAGACACAAGAGAGGCTTTATATGGTTCAATTAGAATATTAAAAGAATTTTCTCCCGCACATTCTATCCCAGACGTAAGGCTTATCGCGGAAGGCGCTGATTATAATGTCCCTAGAATTGATTCTAAATCATACGTGGGGCTAGGCAATCAAGAGACTTATAATCTTTCCTCAGATACAGCAGTACCAGGATTGGGCACGTTAGCAGGGGGACTTGCTAGGTATACCACTTGTGGGCTTAATATGCTTGGTTGGAAGCGAGTGGCGGGGACAGGATCCAACTTAAGCCCGTTCAGTAGATCAGATGTAGATCGCATAAGTGACGGGCTCTTAGGCGCGAGTGCTACTTATGTTGCTGATGTTCCGAGAAATGCTCTTCGAAGAAGAGATTTTAGATACTCTCTGCCTACAGAGGGTCTCTACGACAGAGGGGGTTTTAATAGTCCACAGTTCTGGAATTCTAACCCTTCCTCAAACACTTTAGAAACTTCGTACACTTCATCACTAGGAGAATTACCTTTAGGGTATATTCCATCTTCTGATACATATATGGGAATTCACGATTATAGGAATGTCCCAGATGTGTATAGCATGTGCCAATCCAGGGATAACGTATTATCCTCTTTCTCTGGAGTTGCGACTAGTGCGACTTATCCTTGTAGAGGGGCTAGTAGTTGGGCCGATCTTCGAGATTCCTCAGGTACGTATTACGTGGATAGAGGACAACTAGATCCTTTCATAGAAGTCCTATACGAAATAGAGGAAAAGAAAAAACTTATTCTAGCCCAGGCAATAATTGAAGATAATGTATCAGCATATAATGCCGAATTTGGCTGGAGAAATGTTTCAGCCAGCTATGCAAATTCCTCTACTGTATCTGGGAATTGGTTCCCTTCAGCCTCTCAAGATTTTAGAAGATATGGTTTTGGTAGGGGTATCCATAAGTTGTATAACGATTACACTAGTGTTTTTAATAGACATAGACTTAGACCTGATATATGGGATTTAGAAGGTCCTACCATATTTGCTCATACCTTTGGGTCTG
>Ga0209128_1001771_pt1 | contig 14443 bp, 7 predicted proteins | sample ETNvirnome_6_100_FD_184072 | JGI IMG/M metagenome (GOLD analysis project Ga0209128, IMG submission 184072) | Marine viral communities from the Pacific Ocean - ETNP_6_100 (SPAdes) (version 2) | ecosystem: Environmental > Aquatic > Marine > Oceanic | place: Pacific Ocean | collected 2013-06-19 | reverse complement strand
GAGGATGTTGCTTCTCTGGGTTAGGTGATCAGACTTGTCAGAATATGAGTTGGTATGATTGTCTTCAAATGAACAACTCCATGTATCTTGGTCAAGGTAATAACTGTGAGGATGCTTGCGCAGACAATCCGTGTGGTCATGTTATAGGTCCTTGTTGTTATGATTGTCCCGCGCCCCCGTTCAACGGATGTAACATGTTGACAAAATCATGTTGCGCATCAGAATCGACAGCCCAATGTCCTACTTATTGGAGACAAACACCCACGAACGATCAGACATGCGATGGTCAATGTACAGGTGCATGTTGTAATACTGTAACAGGAGAATGTAGTCCTACTACTATGTTTGCATGTAGTGGTGACTTTTTGCGTTGGGACGGTTTAGATAAAGTTTGTTGTCTATCAGGTGCATGTGATGGTGATGATGATGGTCTGCTATGTACTGCACTTGATACAGAATCATGTTGTGACCCTATTTGGGATGTGTGTTATGAAGACCTTGCACAGAATTGTTCAACCGCTGGTAATAATCCAGGAGGACCTGGCACTTCGTGCGGTAACCCTCCTTGTGACGATGTACCCCGTGGTGCATGTTGTGCTAATGTACAAGACTGCGATTGGGGCGGATGTATCGATGGTTGGCAATGTAACGACTATTGGTTAGAAGCACAATGTTTAGATCAAATCGGCAATTGTGATGGACATGGTTGTTGGTATGACCATTCAGACAATGATAATGCGTGTGAGAATGTTGACTGTGTAGTTACTGGTGTTTGTTGTAAAGATGGTGTTTGCATAGAAACAACTGAACACATGTGTTGCTTCTTGAGCGAGCCAGGTTGCTTGGCGCAATATGGTGATCCAGGATCGGGTGGTGTCTACCAAGGAGATAACACAACATGTGACGGTGATAATCTGGAATCAGATGATTTTCCTGATGGATTTTTATGTAGTCGGGGTTGTTGTTGTCAAAACGAGAGCGCCAACGATCCGGGTGCTTGCTTACAAGGGGACACATACGAAAATGCGTGTTATCAATTCTTCCCGGATCCACCGTACTCCAATTGGATAGGTCACCAATGGTCAGGTGGGCAGTTAGTTTCTCCTTGTTGTGATGCAGATGGTTGCTCATCACTTGATTTAGAATGTAGTTGCACCGAAACAGGGCCTTGCTGTAAAGCAGATAATTACTGCGAGATGATGACGGCATATGAGTGTGCTGGTTTGGATCAGCCTGGGGTGTTTAGAAAGGATGGTGCAATCAATTGCGAGAGTCCAGGCTTATGCGAAGGTGTGTATGACCGAATAGGAGTTTGTTGTAGTGGGAGTGGAGCAGGATGTAATAATTGCGAATCAGGAGTAACAGAATCATACTGTCAGGACACTAGTGATTGTGCTAACCAGTGGGGATATTTCTGGGAGGGTGTAGATAGGGTTTGCGAACCAAATCATTTGAATCCGTGTCTTAGTCAGAATACAGGCCCTTGTTGTTATTCAGGTGGTTGTGTAAATGCTACTGAGTACGAATGTCTCTATCACTATTTTGGAGTACTAAGCGGTGGAAGTTCGTGTGCAGACAGCACTGTAGATTGTAGTAGACAAGCATGTTGTCTACCAGATAATGGTTGTTCATATGTTTCTAAAGCAGAATGCTTTGCTATAGATGGTCAACCACAAGGTGAGGCTTCACAGTGTTGGAATGTTAGTTGTGGTGGAAAATGTAGAAATGTAGATATGTACTTCATGATAAATAACCACTGGTCTATGGCGGGCGTCACTGGATGGCATAATTGGAACTCAGATGGAACTCATCACTCATCATCGGATCTTATGGGTGAAAATCACCCCGACTATGCCTGTGCTTTCCAAGATCCTGGTATTGATTTCTACAATACAGATTTAAGACATGCACAACAAGCAGTCCAGTCGGTAATTCAATCATCACGACCAACAGATAAAATTGGTATGCAAACAATGTATTATGGAAACCCTCAAGGGTGTACAGGAGGTGGATTGGATGACCACGATTGTTGCCAAAGAAGTAACTCTGATCCTGATCCAGCAGAGTATTCTTGTTGGAATAAACCTTATGAACATTTACTATGTTGCGGGGGAGCAAGCACGGATATTGCGTGTGAGGAAGATAATGCTTCTGGTGTTTGCACTGTTAATGAAGTGTGTAGACAATGTGATGAATCTCCACTACATGGATATTGTTGTAACAAATATAATTGCGGTTGTCATTCAATGTGTAATTATGTGGGTCTTACATTTAATCATGCTAGAGTAGAATATGAAATTTTTAATATAGGACCAACTTTGTCTCATAATTTTGGTTGGATGACTGGACCTCTAAATGAATTTCAGAGTGATAGAGCAAGACCCTCTGAAACAACTTCCCGTGTACTAGTTTATGTTACGAACGAGTTTGACGGTGAGTGGCAGTTATCAAATTTTCATCCTGCTATTTACAAAGAAGAAGAAGGAGTCGAAGTATATACTGTTGGTGTGGGTGGTAATATAGGTAATGGAGTTCCTTATGGAATGCCACATCCAAACACGATGGTTGATTGGGATGACGCTGAGGGTCGTGGTTGGGCTGTGTGGGATGAACCAGGAACACAAGATGTCCCGTTAGAATGTTTGGACGATGAGAGTTGCAGTTGGTGGGAAGATGAGGGAGGGTGTTGTCCGGGTCATGGTGACTCCCTGTTCCATCACGGAGTAACGGGTGAATGTCCTTGGACAGATTGGTGTCAGTATGCAGACGGTTGCGCACCAAACATGAATACGAAAGACCATCCACACAACTGTGCTGGTTATTGGTTGAGAATTATTGCAAGTGACCCTCATCATTTTCATAATATTGGAATAACTGGTCCTGAAGCCGCTGCAGTGATTAGAGATCAAATTGGTACAATATATTCTGGATATTGTGATACTGGTGTTCATTGTTGTAAAAATTTAAATCAAACTGATTGTTCAAGTATAGGTGGTCATTGGAAAGAGGGATATTGTCAAAATGAAGGTGAGTTGTGTCAAAACTATGGAACACGCACATGCGGGACTAGTCCTCTTTGTGGTGATGATCATTATGTTGGTGCATGTTGTATTGTAGGTGCTTATGATTCTACTTGCATTAGTGATATGACCGTTAGTGGTTGTGATGGTCTTGGTGGAGATTTCCGAGGAGTCGGTTCAATTTGTGAAGAAGAAGATTGTGGTGGTGTGGGATACCACGAACAAGGTGCATGTTGTGAAATTAACTCCAATGCGCCACCTACTTGTTCCCTGAAATATAGAGATCAATGCATTCTTCAAGGCCATCTTTGGAACGGAAGTCTGAGTTGTGAAGGTGTATTTTGCTGTGCTGAACCCGGTGACATGAATGTTGGTGGGTGTTGTTCTTGGGATGGGGCCTATTTCCAATGCGTTGATACACCAAGGTGTTTATGTGCTCAGACTGATGGAGCAGAAAATTGGAGTACGGGTTTATGTTCTGAAACAAATAACTGTGAAAATACTTATATTGGTTCATGTTGTTTTCCCGAATACGCTGGTGGTGCTTATTGCGACTATATGACTATAACACAATGCAATACCTCCGATGGTGGTGTTTGGAAAGGAATTAATAATTGCGATGAAGTGTGTTGTGAAACTAGTGAACTAGGACTTTGTTGTCTTGAAGGACATCCAACTCCAATTTGTGAATCAGATATAACAAAATGTTCTTGCATCGACCTTGGTGGTGCTTGGTTGAGAGACTTAACTGGTGATGGATGTAATTGGGATTCTTGTACAGCAGCCCTTAATGGAATTAGTGTTCCAACATATGTAACATTAACTGATGGAACTTGTGGATGGGTAATGTGTGTTCCGGGGTCGTGTCCATATCCAGATTGTCCTGGTGGAACATAAATATAATGATTATACTTATAGGAAATTATAAATGAGACAGAACCCAATAGGAAGCAGTTCAATAACAGCAAAAGGAGCAATTGGTCCTGCGGGACCAAGTGGTGCTAGTCCTGCTGGGACGCATGGCGCTTCTGGTGCTGTAGGACCTACTGGAGCAACAGGACTTACTGGATACCATGTTGTTATTGGTACTGCTGGATATTCAGATTTATCAAATCTAAAAGTTGCTTTGTCAGAAAAAGAAGAAACAGCATGGGGTCAGTGGTTTCCACGAATATTAACTATAGGTGGTCTTATAGGACCTACTGGTGCAACTGGAACTCCTGCTGGAAAAACTATAGATGGTGTTGCACTTTTCAAAGAAATTTCAGGGATGTCATCTGAAGGTTTAACATTTTGGTTCAAAGGAATTTCCGCAGAAGGTTCACTTTCTTTATATACTTCAGAAAATTCTATAGGAATTAGTGGTGATATGGTTTATCAAAGGGCAACCTTTTCTGAATCAGACTTAAAAACAAATAAATTTGCATATATTTCATCTGGAGATACTGTTAATTCGTCTGGTCTAACTTTTGATGTTGGAGGTACTGGAGGAATATTATTTGATAATAGTATCACATTAGATGTAGAAGAAAATATAACTTCAATTTATCCAATTAACATACTTGATGTTGTTGGCATTACTGGAGCACCCTGTATTGATGGATGTCCTGGAGGTACTGCTGGTGGTGGTGTAGGAATTCAATTAGAAGTAGATAAAGGTTCTATTATAAAGTTAAGTACTCCTATGGGAATCAGAGGATTCACAGGCGATTTCGTTAATAGCGAACTGTTTGGATTTACTATGATTCTTGAAGGTAATGATTTGTGGGATTGGCCTACTAATGTACAATTCATAGAAGAAAATGTTTTCTTTACTTGTGGTTCAGATGTTATTAATTTCATTACTGATGATGGCGGAGTAACATGGAATGCTACAGTCGCTGCTGTTGGATATGGTATTTCACCTGGTGATTGTGATTCTATAATAAATTTGGGGTCTTGCTGTTATGTTGATGATTATAATAACCAGCAATGTATTGAATATACTACTTTTGGTATTTGTAATGATAAAAATCAATCCTCTTGGAATTCTCTAAAACCTTGTTCTGAAAATTGTGGTGCAACTGCTGAAGGTATTTGTTGTAGTCAAGGTGTTTGTATTCAGGGACAGGGTCTTGCAGAATGTAATTACTTTGGTGGTAATTTTTGGAATAATTATCACTATAAAGAATCACTCACCGAGAATAATACAATGTATATGGAAAAGTTAGAAGTACCGATACCAATTGAGTGTGGTGGAAGGTATCCTTGTCTAGAAGAAAATATAAATGATGAAAGTTGTGTTGAAGGTGCTGGTTTAATTAATGAAACATCATTTTCTAATAATTTTTGTGCATCTTCTTGTGACTTTATATCTTGTTGTAAAGATGGTGTGTGTATTGGTGATTCTGTAGGTACTACTAGATATGGTTCAATTTCACCAGCAATATGTCGATATGTTTTTGGAGGTGTTCCTGTTGGTGGTAGTAATTGTCGTAGTGTAGATTGTTGCGATTATAGTGTAGTGGTTGGTGCATGTTGTATGGAAGGAGTTTCAGAATGTTCACACACCACCGCTTTAGTTTGTTCTTCAATGAATGGCGTTTTCATGGGGCCTGGAACAGATTGTACAACAGATATATGTTGTTATAGTGATGCAATTGGTTTATGTTGCTTGGGTGAAGACCAATGTAATTGTTGTGGTACATTACTTGACCATTCTAATTGTTGCAGAAACCTTACATTTAGTGATTGTCAAAGCATTGGTGGTTATTGGGATGGAGAAGGATACTGTAATGAAGACTCTCATGGTAATCATGATCATGCAGACAGTTGTGTTTGTGGTCATAGTGATGAGTGTGGTGGTGGTGGTGGAATAGGCGCTTGTTGTTGTGGAACAACAGAAACACATTGTCTTGATGGTCAATCCGGCAATAACTGCTTCAATTTGGGTTGTCGGTATGTTGGTGATGATACTTTTTGTCTCCCAGACATGTGTCCCCCAATTGATCCATACCCTACCGATCAAGAAGATGATGATTCAGGTGGTTGTGGAGGTTGTCCGCCCGAACATTGTTGTGTAAATAATGTTTGTGATTATTGCGGTGATGGAACCGATAATAATAGTTGTGTAAATAATGGCGATTGTGAACCTATTGAACCTCCTGGTGGTGGAGACCTTATATATGGAATAGGACAATGTTGTTGTGGAGAGCCACCAGTTTGTAAACATTGTTCTCTGTGTGATGGTGACCCCGTTGGTGGATGTTGTTATAATGCAGGAACTCCGATGGCCACTTGTGGTACTGCAAGACAATCGATTTGTCAAGACGCTGGTGGTGTTTTCATGGGTGAGGGCAACAGTTGTTCATCAAATTCTTGTGGGGTGCGTCCATCAACTTGTTGCTGTTGTTGGGGAACGCTGGCAATTCCTGGTAATGTGTGTGTAGAATTATATGAGGCCGGTTCATTACCATGTGCAGGAGGTCCTCATTATATGCCTGCGATGCTTAGTTGTGTTTCTTTTTATCCACAAATGGGACAAAAGTGTGGTGGTCATTGTTCTGGACAAATTCCCTTGGACACTGGTCATGGTGAATGCTCTAGTGGTATGAATGGCGCTAACGATTTTCATTGTTGTAGTCAGACTTGTCATGGTCAAGTCAGTGTCTGTGGTTGTGGAGGGTGCTGTGATGGTTCATCGGGACAAGATTGTGTAAAGGATTTCACTTGCAATTGTATGAATGGACTGACAGGTAGACATGCATGTGGATGGCATTGTTGTCAAGAATATCAAGAAGCATGTCATACCACTTGTTGTGGTGACGAGGAGAGTTGTTGTGTTGATACATGTTGTCAGGATGAGGATGAGAGTTGTTGTTCTGGAAGTTCTTATTTGGGGGGTACATGTTGTGAAAGTGGGGCGATGTGTTGTTCTGGGCAACTCAATTCAGCATGTAACGAAGTAAAACCATATTGTTGTGATGAAGGTGAGGTTTGTTGTGGAACAGGTTGCATAAATCCAGAAACTACCAAATGCTGTGGTGATTGCACACCCAACTCATGTGGCACGCATCAGTGCCTTCAGTCTGAAACATGCTGTGGAAACTTTTGTTGCGGTCAGGACATGGGTTGTGTTTATTATAACGGGCACGCTGAATGTTATCCCACTGATCTTCTTGAACCCACCCTGCATTTATGTTGTGATAGGTATCAATGTGATTCGGGAAATCCAGATAATCCATCAGAGTGTTGTGGTTGTTGTACTGATTCTGGCACGTCTTGCTATCCACCCGGTCCATGTTGGTCGGGTGATCCTTACGCACCTAGAGATTGGGGTGGGAATAATGGTGGGGTTGATGGGAAAGATTGGCCACAAGGACTTCCGCAGGGACCTCCAGAGGAATTATTAGGATACGAACCGAATCTATCATGTCCTGCTGATATAAATCATGATGGGGTTGTTGGTATTACAGATGTTCTTACTTGGGTGGCATTGTTTGGAGAGACTTGCAACGATGATCAAGGACCTGGTTGTATGGGTGATGTCAATAGGGATGGTGTAGTTGATGTTGCTGATTTATTAGAAATTATAGACCATTGGGGTCCTTGTGCAGATCCTCAATATCAATATTTGCTTCAAGCAAGTGATGGGTCAAATAACGACTACTTTGGACATTCGGTTGCTTTGTCTAATAATGCAGCGGTGGTTGGTGCGTGGGGTGAAGACTCGTCAGGTGGATTTGCGAGTGGAGCCGCTTACATATTCCGTCTAGAATATGGAGTCTGGACTGAAGAATCTAAAATCGTTGCAGTTGGAACTGATCCTCAAATTGCTGATGCTTTTGGAGGATATGTTGACATCCACGGAGATGTAGCACTGATTGCAGCACACGGTGATGATGAGGGCGGCCAAAATGCTGGAGCGGTGTATGTATTTAGGCGTGATACAAGTGGACTCGTCCCTAGATGGATACAGGAAATCAAAATATTGGGAGATAATCCCGGAGACAATTTGGGCGGCCGAGAAGGCATTTCTGTTTGGGGTGATAGTGCGTTGGTTACATCAGAAGAACAAACTGGGGTTGGTTATGGACATATTTACAATTATGATGGAAGCAATTGGATTAAAGAACATACAATAGTTCCATTTGGTGGTGGAGGATGGGGTTCGGGGGAATCCTCAATGTCTGAAAATTTAATCGCAATAGGCAACGCTGCAGCCAGTGGAACGGTATGGATATGGCGATTCAACGGAACAGAATGGGTTGAAGAGCAGAGAGTTTCTGCAAGTGATGATATATTTGGTGATAATGAGAGGTTCGGCCACTCCGTCTCCATTGAAGGTAACATATTGATAGTAGGAGCATACGAAGACAATGACAATGGCGACCAGTCTGGGTCTGCTTACATATTCCATTTTAATGGAAGCGAATGGATTGAAGAACACAAATTTATTGGTAGAAAAGCAGGTGACCGTTTCGGTACTGATGTCTCCGTCTCTGGAGAAACCGTAGTTGTATCTTCACCATATAATAATGAACAAACGGGCTATGCACGGTCTTTTCGCCGAGTTTCTAGCAATGGCGGTTACATATGGATTGAAGAAGAAATGTATACGAACATAACCCCTCGCCCAGATGAGTTCTTCGGCTTCTCAGTCTCCATTGATGGAGATACAGTTCTTATCGGGTCATATGGCGATGCTCCACCAGTAAATTTAAGGGGTCAATCATCGAATAATGTAGTACCGCAGGGGACTGCTAGTGTGTTTCATAAGTCTAATACCGTAAACAAAAATGAGATAGCATTTGAAACTGATGGATATAAAACTGCAATGGAAGCAATTAGAAAATCTAATAGGTTTACTGACGAGCAAAGAGAAACAATTCTTGAAGCACTTAATCCACCAAAAAGAGACACAAAATATAAACTTCCGTGGAGTGGAGAATGTGTATATATGAATTGTGGACCAGATTGTGAGTTTAAAGAATGCTGATGTGTTATAAATATATAAAGGAAACTATATGAGCATTCAACACAGATCAAGAATTAGAAGTGTTGCAGATTACTCTGATAATCTTGCAGTATTAGGTGCATGTTGCTATCCTCGCGATGCTTCTCCTCACTCAGAATTTCACAATACATGTGTTGGTAATGGGGGTTTGTGGCAACCACTAGATGGTAATTCTGCTGGTGCATTTACTTGTCCAGATCTTGGTGCAACTGGATGTTGTTGTGCATGTAGTTATGTTGATAATTTTAGAGGTCCTGGGGGTATGTTTCAAGCATGGTCACCACAAAGTAATACATGTGTTAATCAAGATAATCTTGTGGATGCTGGTTTTACTTTCCCTTGTTATCAAGGAGGATTACAAAATAATGTAACATTCTGTGACTGTTCTGATAGGGGTGGAGTATGGGCAGAAGGTATAGATTGTAGTTTTTATACTGCCATTACTGGTGACGCTGGTGTATCATACATTAGTTATGGTGCTGAAAGTCTTTGTACTGCAAATGGTACTAGAGAAGATGTTAGATGGCCTGGTGGATGTTGCAACGGTATAACTTGTGATGATGCATGTTCCGCTAATGATTGTGCTAATATAGCAGTAAACTCTTATGGCACAAGTACATGTATTGACTTCTATCCATTTGATTATTGCAGCGAAGCACCACAAGGATATGGACATCCTTATGAAGACCTACAGGAGTTATATTGCGAAGGTTGTAGTGGTCCGGGCGAAGTAGAAGGGTTTTTAGGTGGAAGTCGAAACTTTGAACCAGATCCCCGTGCTAGTAATGTTAGAGTTGCGAAAGTTCCATATGGTAAAATGTTAGAAACATCATATCAAGGCGCAAGTAAATCAATATTTAAATCAAGTTGTAATTATCTTTATAAGACTCTTTCCACCGATACAACTACACTGATGTGTACAAATGAAACTAGGGATCGGTGTATTAAAAAAGAAGGAATGTGGGCCGGATTTGGAAGCGAAAATCAATCTATAGAATGCTCTGAATCAGTTTCTAGCGACATACAAAACTTTATTGAAAATAAAAAGGAAATTAGTAGTTCAGTAGTAGCATCATGGAATATTGGTGATATGGTTTTGGGGCTTGGTAGATATGTTGGAACAAGAATTGTTAAAAATAGTTTTAATGGTTCTGGAAGTGTGTGCGAGGGTAATCCAGACACGGGTTACAGCAAATTATATACTCCAGAAGACCCAGACAGTCCTAGCGGAACATATGCAATATTAGTTGCTAATCATGATTTTAATTATCGTAAAATTAGTAAAGTGGGATGGGGATATGAATCTGCTAACAGTAAAGATAATGTTACATTAAGTTCTGATTGGGATTCTATCACAAACCATTCTCATAATAGACATTTAAATTTGGTTAAAAATATTGATAGAACTTATAATGGAAATAGGTGGTCTACTTGGATGATACCTTCTATGAATGATATAGGATTTTTAGAATATCAAACAAAACTTGAAGAATTTGTTAATAATACTTCATCTTTAGACAAAACTCCCCATCTTAAATATATTCCTCTAATACGAAAAGAAAATACATTTTATTGGTCATCAACATTTGTTCATGATGTTGGGATGTTTAGTTCATATACTCCATTAGCATATTGTCAATCTTTTGGAACAAAAGGAATGGGAGTATTTTCTCCAAGAAATGTTCCTAATTTAGTTAGATTAATAATGCCTATAAAAATTTGTTGATAAATATGTTGACAAGTTAGTGTTTTTAGTGTAGAATTACACATGTAGTTTATTTTTAAAATGGAGAACATATGACACAAGAAGAAGAATCACAATTCCGAAAAGTACCTATTGACCCGAATAAACGGGGAATTAAAAAGAAATTAAGCATGGTGCAAAGTTTTGCAGTTGCACTGGCTTCAAGAGGTATGTCTAACAGGAAAATTAATGCTCCAATTAAACAACTTCGTGTTTTAAGTTGTTTCGGTAATCAAGAACAAGGTGGAATTCTTCCCCCTTGTGAACACTTACAAACCAGTGCAATCGATAAAAGTAAGAATATTTGTGGTGCATGTGGTTGTGGAGATAGACCAAATACCTGGTTGGTACAACATTCAGATGAATATGGTAAATTAGACTATCCTCAATTGGCGTGTCCTCTTAATATGCCGGGATTTACGAATTATCTTGTAAGTTCATCAGATGAAGCAGAAGAACCCGTTACTAGAAAATATTATATTGAAAATATAGAATATACGGATGTTCAAAGAACACCTGTTACTATTGGTGAAGAACCCGATACACCTCCTGATATGCCCCCTAATGCAGAAAATTTAGAAGAATCGCCAAAAACTGAATCCTAATTAAAGTTATACCCCCTTTGCTCCCCAGTGCTTTTATACATAGAGTATAGGTTTCTATAGAATAAAATAGCAGGAGTATTTTTTAATGGCACAACCAACTACTAGAGATGAAATAATTGATTATGCTCTTCGTAGACTGGGAGAACCAGTTGTTGAAGTAAATGTAGATAGACAACAATGCGATGATAGATTAGAAGAATCGCTTGAATTGTTTGCACAACGACATTATGACGGAGCAGAAAGAGCATATTTCAAACATAAAATAACACAAAACGACAAAGATAGAATGTGGATTGATACGGGTGCTTTTGGTCCTGTTAATGGACTTACTGCTGATGTAGATGCTCCTACTGGAAAAGATATTCTTAGTGTTGTGAAAGTATTTCAATTCGGAACATTTGCAAATATTAACATGTTTGATGTCAGATATCAAATGGCATTACATGATTATTTTGGAATTAATCGTGGATTGGGATATAATAGTTCTATGGGTGTTGCACAATATGATTCTACCAAGCGTCATATTAATATGATTGAGGATTTCTTTCAACCAGAAAAAATGATTAGGTTTAATAAAGTAACTGATAAACTTCATATTGATGCACGAAAGGACGATTTGGTTGTTGATGCTTTTTTGATAATTGAAGCAATGGTCGCAGTACCTTCAGGAACTTTTTCACAAGTATTCAAAGACATCTGGTTAAAGAAATATCTTACTGCACAGATTAAAAAACAATGGGGTTCTAACATGGCAAAGTTTGATGGAGTTCAATTGCCGGGTGGAGTTACCTTGAGGGGTGGTGAAATGGTGTCAGAAGCAACCGAAGAAATAAGATTGCTTGAAGAAGAATTGCAGTTGACATATGAACTTCCAATCAACTTTGATATAGGATAGATTTATATGGCTCGTAATCCATACTTTAAAGAATATTCTGGCGAACAGAATATAGTAGAAGACCTTACCATTGAAGTAATAAAGTCAATGGGCAAGGATATGGTTTATATTCCCAGAACTTTAGTCAACGAAGACGACCTTTTTGGTGAAGATGTTATTTCTAAATTTGATGACGGTTATCAATTAGAAATGTATATTCAGTCTGTTGATGGGTTTGAAGGTGAAGGTGATATACTTTCAAAGTTTGGATTAGAAATTAGAGACAGAGTAGAACTTGTAGTTTCTAGAAAGAGATTTGACGAAGCAGTAGGTTCATATGAAAGCACAACTCGTCCAAAAGAAGGTGATTTAATATTCTTTCCGTTGAGTAAAACATTATTTGAAATCAACTTTGTAGAACACGAAAATCCATTCTATTCATTGGGAAGACTTTATAGTTATAAACTTTCTTGTGAGGTATTCACATATAGTCAAGAAGAAATCGATACGGGTTATAGTGATATTGATACAATAGAAACAGAACGAAAGAAATTTGCAGTAGAGTTTGAACTTGGAACTAGAGTAAGTAGTGTTGCTTATACTAATTTCTTTGAGGGTGAAAGTGTATATCAGGTTTCTGGTGTTACTGGTGCAACTGCTGAACTTGGAAATGCAACTGCAACTGCCGTTGCTACAGATTGGGATAGTGCTACCACTAAACTAACGCTTACAAATGTTGTGGGTACAATTTCTACAAGTGCTGGTCAGACTATTAAAGGTGCAGTATCAAGTGCAGAGTATGAAATTAATAGTAGTACAACAACTACAGTTATTATACCACATGAACCAGAAGACAATGAACCTATTGGGGATAATGAAAATATTGAACTCACTCGCGACCAAGATGACATCTTTGACTTTACTGAAACCGACCCATTTTCAGAGGGTAATTACTAATGTTTGCTCAATTTTATAACGAATCTATTAGAAAATTAATCATAGGGTTTGGTTCATTGTTTAATGATATTAATGTTGAACGAAAAGGTTCTGATGGTAATATAAAAGAATCTATTAGAGTTCCTTTATCATATGGTCCAAAGGAAAAGTTTATAAGAAGGATTCAAGAGAGTAGTAGTATTTCAGATGCCGCACATACTCAAATGACACTTCCACGATTAGGTTTTGATATTACTGGAATACAGTATGACCCTTCAAGAAAAGGAAATAAACTAAGAAAAAGAAAAGCAGTATCTGAAGATGGTCTAATACAATCATATAATTATTCAGAAGTTCCTTATATTATTTCATTGGGTCTTTATGCGTTTACTAGAAACCAAAATGATAATCTTCAAATTATAGAACAAATTCTTCCATATTTTGCACCAGAGTTTATTGTTACTATGAAAGTTAATTCTGTTAATGATAATGTCGATATTCCTATTATATTAAATGGAGTTAGTACAGTAGAAGAATATGAGGGTGAATTCGACGCCAGAAGAAATTTAACTTCTACTTTTGAATTTTCTGCTAAAACTTTCATATATGGTCCTGTCAGGTCAAATTCTGTAGTCAAACAAGTAAGTATAGATATATTTGGGTCAGCAGAAAAGTTTAACTATCCTGTTGGCAGTGAAGATCATGACCTACGTATCGGTATTACTGGTGGATATACTGGAGAAGGATATACGGCTGGAAATCAAGATTATGGTGAGTTCTATTATGAAACATAAAAAAACAGTAAATGAAAAATTATCAGAAGCATTAGATACAGAATTTGAAACTAAAGAATTATCAAAACCTATACCCGCACATGCAAAAGCAATTGAGGTAAAAGCCGTTGATAGCGAGAAAGATTATTGGTTGGTTCGCAAAAACATGAAAGGACTAATCCAAACAGGAGAAGATGCAATAGATGGTATTCTTAAAGTTGCCACAGAAGGAGATGCGCCAAGAGCATATGAAGTTGCCGCACAAATGATAAAAACTGTAGCAGATTGTAATAAAGATTTAATTGAATTACATAAGAAAATGAAAGAAATTAAAAGAGAAGAGATTACCCTTAATCAACATCATACAACTAACCAATCCATATATGTTGGTTCAACCAGCGATTTGCAGGACTTGATTAATCAAGAAAGAAGCAGAAAGAAAGCAATCACCGAAAATATTATTGATACGGATATTGTAGATGGTAGTTAAACAAAA
>Ga0209128_1001770_pt1 | contig 14451 bp, 13 predicted proteins | sample ETNvirnome_6_100_FD_184072 | JGI IMG/M metagenome (GOLD analysis project Ga0209128, IMG submission 184072) | Marine viral communities from the Pacific Ocean - ETNP_6_100 (SPAdes) (version 2) | ecosystem: Environmental > Aquatic > Marine > Oceanic | place: Pacific Ocean | collected 2013-06-19 | reverse complement strand
ATCATTTTTATCGTCTTTGGCACGATGCTGAAAGAGGAAAGAATGAGTATATCCCCACAGATGTTCATTGGTCAGAAGTTCCAGGTAGAGATGATAAATGGAAAGAGCAGACAATTGCTAACACTTCAGAACAGCAGTTTAAAGTTGAGTTTGAATGTGAGTTCTTAGGATCAGTTGACACACTGATTGCTCCAAGTAAATTAAGAACTTTAGTTTATGACAATCCGAAGACAAGAAATGCTGGATTAGATGTTTACGAACCATCTAGAGAAAAACGTGACTACGTAATGACAGTTGACGTTGCAAGAGGAGTTGGAGAAGACTACTCTGCATTTGTTGTTGTAGATGTCACAGAATTTCCTCATAGAATTGTTGCAAAGTATAGAAACAATGACATCAAACCAATGTTGTTTCCAAACATCATATATGAAGTAGCGAAGAGTTATAATAGTGCATTCATCTTATGTGAAGTAAATGATATTGGAGATCAGGTTGCAAGTATTCTTCAATATGATTTGGAATATCAAAACTTATTGATGTGTTCAATGAGAGGTAGAGCTGGACAGGTAGTTGGACAAGGATTCTCTGGTAAAAAGACACAGTTAGGTGTCAAGATGTCCAAAACAGTTAAGAAAGTTGGATCTTTAAACTTAAAGACTCTGATTGAAGAAGATAAGTTAATCTTCAATGATTATGAGATCATCTCGGAGTTGACAACTTTTATCTCAAAGCGCAATTCGTTTGAAGCAGAAGAAGGATGTAATGATGACTTGGCAATGTGCCTTGTCATTTATGCATGGTTAGTCCAGATGGACTACTTCAAAGAACTTACTGATCAAGACGTTCGTAAGAGATTATATGAGGAACAGAAAAATCAAATAGAACAAGACATGGCACCCTTTGGTTTCCTAGATGATGGACTAGGTGAAGAAAGTTTTACTGATAATAGCGGAGACAGATGGTATAACGCATCAGAATATGGAGAAACTGCAGGTGGCATGGATTACATGTGGAATTATCGATAATGAATTCTAAGAATAAAGTAATAGATCTGATGCAGAAAAATGATGGAATTTGACAAGCAAATAAAACTAGGACATCTTCTGCTTAATGATAGAAAATGCAGAACCTGTGGAGAATTTAAAAATCTTATAGATGGATATTATCGAACAAGAAAAGATAGAGGTGCAGTTGCGTCATCATATTCATACGAATGTAAGGAATGTACAATCAAAAGAATCATAGATAATAGAAAGAAAAAAGATCCACATACTGATTGGCAGTACCCAGATTGGTAGTTCACGTCCAGTTTACCCCCCTGAAAACATTCCTTTTGATAAATATTTTCAGATAAACTGAGACTACGGAGAGAAACATGGCGACTCCTCAATTATCTCCTGGAGTGATTACCAGGGAGGTTGATTTAACAGTAGGAAGAGCTGATAATGTATTGGGAAACATCGGTGCAATTGCAGCACCTTTCCAGATTGGCCCTGTTGATGAAGCAAAGGATATTGTTACAGAGCAGCAACTGATTAACGTTTTTGGTAAACCAATGTCTACCGATACTCACTATGAGTATTGGATGGCTGCATCATCGTACCTCTCTTATGGAGGCGTTCTTAAGGTTGTAAGAACAAATGGTGCAAACCTTAATAACGCAAACGCAGGTGTAGGTGCTGCTAGCACCACCAATGCAAAAATTAAGAACTTTGACGACTATGAGTCGAGCTTCAACAGCGACACTGTTGATTTCACTTATGCTGCTAAGAACCCTGGAACTTGGGGTAACGGACTGAAGGTTTGTTTCATTGATGACTTAGCAGATCAGACAATCGGTATTACAACTACTGATGCTGGCAACTATGGCATGACGATTGGTTTTGGTGTTACCACTACTCTGAGTGGCACCCTGGCTGGAGTCGGTACTACCTCATCCATTGGTGGAAACCTGAAGGGTATCATCACGGGTGTTACCACTGATGCAACAAACGGTGCTTCTTCGATCGACGTTAAGATCGTTTCTAGAGTATCTGCTGCAGGCACTGAAACTCCTGTTACCTATAAAGAGAATGATACCCTCTCCTCCTTTGGAAGTGGAGATACAATTCATTTTGTTAACAACTCTGGTGTTAACACTGGTGGTGGACATCCTGTAGCACTTACAGGAACTGCTGGGACAGTAACTGACTGGTACAACAATCAGCAACTTTCCCTTACAAACTCCACCATTTACTGGAAGCAACTAGCATCCAAACCTGTCACTAACCAGTACAGTCTGGATAGAAACAGTAAAAACGATGCAATGCACATCGTCGTTATTGATGACACTGGATCTATTACAGGAGTTAAAGGTTCTCTGCTTGAAAGAAACCACTTTCTTTCTAAAGCAGCAGATGGAGTATCTTCCGTTGAGTCTCCAGAAAGAAGTTACTACAAAGACTTCCTGGCACAAAGATCCAAATATATCTACGCAGGAAGAAACCCATCCGCATACACTGATACGTACTACGGAACTGAATCAAGAGCAACTGGATTCTCTACTCAGTTCACAGCAGTAACTACTGCTGCAGGACTTTGGGCACAAGACACCCAAGACGTTACTTTCTCCGCTATCGGAAACGTAACTTACACTTTTGCGGGAGGAAAACTCTACAGCGATCAAGGTGGAATGTCTGCAACTCTTGGAGATCTTGTTACTGGATACGATCTCTTCGCTAACAAAGATGAAATTGGAATTGATTTCCTGATCGGTGGCCCTGGTTTAGCAGTTGAAGAACAGTCTCAAGCGAAAGCAAACAAACTGATTTCGATTGCAGAGTCTAGAAAAGATTGTATTGCAACTCTTTCTCCACATAGATCAAGCGTTGTTAATCTCACCAATGCGAGTGATCAGACAAATAACGTCATTAAGTACTACGCACCTGTCACTAGTTCCTCTTACGCGGTGCTTGATTCTGGATACAAGTACATGTATGACAGATTCAACAACCAATTCCGCTTTATTCCAACAAATGGTGATACTGCAGGATTGATGGTTAGAACTGAGGTTGAACAATTCCCTTGGTATTCTCCTGCTGGTACATCAAGGGGAACACTGAATAATGCAATCAAACTTGCACTTAATCCTAATAAGGCACAGAGAGACTCTCTCTATGAAGCAAGAGTTAACTCTATTGTCAATCAACCTGGATCTGGCGTTGTTCTCTTTGGTGATAGAACCGCATTGAACTATGCTTCTGCATTTGACAGAATCAACGTTCGTCGCCTCTTCCTCACAGTTGAACAGGCACTCGAAGGAATCGCTAACGCTCAACTCTTTGAGTTCAATGATGATATCACAAGATCCAACTTCCTTAATGTGGTTGAACCATACCTTCGTGATGTTCAGGCAAAGAGAGGACTCTACGATTTCCGTGTCATTTGTGATGAAACCAATAACACTCCAACTGTGATTGATAACAATGAGTTCAGAGCAGACATCTTCTTGAAACCAACCAAGTCTATCAACTTCGTCACCCTGACGTTCGTTGCTACTAGAACTGGTGTTGATTTCCAGGAAGTGACTGGTAGAGTTTGATTTTAAATAATTAAAACAAAGGAGGAATTTTTAAAACAATGGCAAACTTAAAGACGATCACTCAATTCAAATCCAGATTACAGGGTGGTGGGGCCCGCTCTAATCTATTTGAAGTAAATATTGATGATTTCAAGTTCTCTCAATGGGATAATGAAACTTTCCAGTTCTTATGCAAGGCTTCTCAGTTACCTGGAAGTAATGTTGCTCCAGTCTCTATTCCATTTAGAGGTAGAGAACTAAAAGTTGCTGGAGACAGAACTTTTGACGAGTGGACAGTAACAGTGATTAATGATGAAGATTTCAAACTAAGAACTTCTTTTGAAAATTGGATGAATGGAATCAGCAAATTGTCTGATGGATCTGGCGCTACTAGGCCAGAATCTTATATGGGTAATGCTAGAGTAAATCAACTTGGTAGAGGTTATAATCAAGGTAGGTTTGCTCAAAGAAATAGTAAAGATGGTAACAACGCAGGCGGAACCACTGGTATTCAACCTTTGAGAACATATTTCTTTGAAGGTATCTTCCCAACTACTGTCTCTCCTATCGAACTTTCTTATGATAATGAGAACGCTATTGAAGAATTCACTGTAACCTTCCAGGTTCAGTACTGGATCGCTGGATCTAACACTTCTTCTGGTTCTGTAAGTGATCAAACAAGTAACGTAATTATCTGATAATTTCCTCTGATAAATATATCAGAAGAAGTGCTATTATAGCGATTATGACTACTAGATTATTTGGTTTTTCAATTGAGGATTCCGAAAATACCCCGCCCAGTGTGGTTTCTCCCATCCCCCCAAGTGAGGGGGATGAAAACAACTACTATCTGAGTAGCGGGTTTTTTGGCAGTTATGTAGATATTGAGGGTGTATATAGAACTGAGTTTGATCTAATCAAACGCTATCGTGAGATGGCACTTCATCCAGAAGTTGATGGTGCCATCGAAGACATTGTAAACGAAGCAGTTGTGTCTGATACAGATGATACACCTGTTCAAATTGAACTTTCTAATTTGAATGCCAGTGATGGTATCAAAAAAAGAATTCGTAAAGAATTTAAGTTTATTCTTGATCTACTTGACTTTAACAATAAAGCTCACGAAATTTATAGGAATTGGTACGTTGACGGCAGACTATATTACCACAAGGTAATTGATTTAAAAAATCCTTCAACAGGTATTCAAGAGTTACGTTATATTGACGCAATGAAGATGCGTTATGTTCGTCAACTTAAAAGAACGGGGCCAGATAGTTTACAAAACACACAACTTCAATATTCTGGAAATGACAAATTGAATTATGACTTCCCTGAAGTGGAAGAATATTTCATGTACAACCCATCTTTAGGATCTTCAAATAACTCTGTTTCTTCTGGTTATGGTGGTAATGATCCTAAAAAAGCGATCAAATTATCGAAAGATTCAGTTACTTATTGCACCTCTGGATTAGTAGACAGAAATAAGGGATCAACTTTATCATATCTTCACAAAGCAATCAAAGCACTCAATCAACTTAGAATGATTGAAGACAGTTTGGTTATCTATCGTCTGTCTCGTGCTCCAGAGCGTAGAATTTTTTACATTGATGTTGGTAATCTACCTAAAGTAAAGGCAGAACAATACCTTCGTGATGTTATGATGAGGTATCGTAACAAGCAAGTTTATGATGCAAACACTGGAGAAATCCGTGATGATAAGAAGTTCATGTCCATGATGGAAGATTTCTGGCTTCCTAGACGTGAAGGTGGTAGAGGAACTGAGATTACTACTCTCCCTGGCGGACAAAATCTGGGAGAAATCACTGATATTAACTACTTTCAAAGAAAACTCTTTAGATCTTTGAATGTTCCTACATCAAGAATTGAAGGTGAAGGTGGATTCAATCTTGGAAGATCTTCTGAAATCCTAAGAGATGAGGTTAAGTTTAGTAAGTTTGTCGGACGTTTGAGAAAAAGATTCTCTAACATGTTTAATGACATACTGAGAACTCAACTTCTCCTTAAAAATGTTATCACTCCCGATGATTGGGATTCGATGAGTGAGCACATTCAGTATGACTTCTTATACGATAATCACTTTGCAGAACTGAAAGAAGCAGAGTTGATGCAAGAAAGACTTGGACTTATTCAAACGGCTGAACCTTATATTGGCAGGTATTACTCTCAAGATTATGTAAGACGTAATATTCTGCGTCAAACTGATGAAGAAATTATTGAGCAAGATGTACTTATTGAAAAGGAAATCAAAGCAGGTGTTATTCCCGATCCTGCAACAATTGATCCTGCAACTGGACAACCTTTTGCACCAGAAGGTAGTGGTGGAGATTTAGGTGCTCCTGTGATGGAACCAGAAATTGATGATTCTTCTGTAAAAGCACCAGAAATTAAAATGCCTAGCGGTGGGGAAATATAAATAATTTCACCGTTTACTTTACAATTTAATGGAAGAACTCTTAGATATGATTTCTGCTGATGAATCACCTTCCCAAATCAGTGATAAAATTAAAGATTTACTCTTTGCTAAATCCGCAGAAAGGGTTGATGCGTTCAAACCAGTAGCGGCAAATTCCATGTTTGGTGACGACTCTGAAGTCGAAGATGAGATTACTGCTGAAGTAGAAGAAACAGAAGAAGAAGAAGAGTAATTATAAATAACTATTATAAATGAACTTTAGAAAATAGTGTAATGGCACATAAACCAGTAGGCGCGGCCACAAGTATTGCAACTACAAACTCTTCCACCAAAACAAGTGCGATTAAGGTGACTACTAATGTATTGAGAATTACTGCTCTCAATACTGATGCTTATGTTGTAGTTGGTGGTGATCCTACTGCATCGTTAAGTGATTATATTATTCCTGCTAACACATCTGCAGGTATTGGTGTTACTAAAGCATCTCAAAGAGTTGTTGATATTACCAAAGGATCAACTACTGTAGTAACTTGTCCTGAAGGAACTCAAATGCCATTTGGTGTTGGTGATCATGTAACTCTTGAAGCGAGTGTTGCTGATTCAAATTATGAAACTGTTATTGCACACGTTCCAGTTGCTTCAGTTGATACAACTTCTAGTATTGATGGAAGTTTTCAAACTAAAGTAACTCTTACAGCAAATACAAGCGGCATTTCTACATCATTTACCACTAATGATGCAAGATTGATTGCCTCCGTTAAAGTTGCTGCCATTTCTTATGGCACAGGAGGATCTATTCACGTTCAACCCGTTCAAACCACAGGAATCGCATAAGATGAAACTTATCAGAGAAGAAATCGAAACAGTTGAATTCCTTGTCGAAAGTAAGAACGGCAAGAAATCCATGTACATTGAAGGTGTTTTTCTCCAAGGAAACATCAAAAACCGCAACGGTAGAATGTATCCTATGGAGACTCTCCGTAAGGAAGTTGGTAGATACAACGAAAACCATGTCCAATCAGGTAGAGCACTTGGTGAACTCGGACACCCTGACGGCCCAACCGTTAACTTAGATCGTGTATCTCATAAGATTGTATCTCTGAGAGAAAGTGGTTCAAACTTTGTTGGTAAAGCAAAAATCCTTAGCACCCCTATGGGTAAGATTGCATCCTCTTTAATTGAAGAAGGTGTAAAACTTGGTGTTTCCTCTAGAGGAATTGGATCTTTGAAGATGACTCGTGAGGGAGTCAATATTGTTGGTGACGACTTCATGTTGGCAACTGCTGCTGATATCGTTGCTGATCCCTCTGCTCCTGATGCTTTTGTTGAAGGTATTATGGAAGGTAAGGATTGGGTATGGGATGGTGGCATTCTTCGCGAAAAATTCGCAAAGAAAACATACAAAGAGATCAACACTCTTGTCACTCAAAAACAACTTGATGAGAAAAAACTGAATCTATTTAATGATTTTTTAAATAGTATCTGATTCATTAAATATATTAATTTATAAATAAATATAGTTTTAAAAAACGGAAAAACGGAGAGTTCACAAATGTCTCGTGGTAAAAAATTACAAGAAATGGAAGTAAAGACACAGCAATCCAAAACCGCTGTTAACTCTGGTGCTAAGCCTGCAGATCCCATAGATACATCGGTTGCTGGTTCTTACGAAGATCTTGGTGGGCCTACCCCTGAAAACTATAAACCAGATGACGATTCTGCAAAGTTAAAGACACCTGGTGGCACCCTTAAGCAGGTTAAAGATGTGGTAACCAAGAAAGCCGGTAAGGCAGATCCCATGAAAGGCATGAGCGAAGAAGAAGTTACTACCGAAGACACCATCGAAGAGGAAGAGGTAACAACTGACGAAGTAGTCGCTGAAGAAGAGACTACTGAAGAAGAAGTTGTTGCTGAGTATGATGTCGAAGAAGATGTCAATGCTCTTCTCAGTGGCGAAGAACTCTCCGAAGAATTCAAAGAGAAAGCAAAAACTATCTTTGAAGCAGCGATTAACTCTAAGGTTTCTGAAATCAAAGAGCAAATCGAAGCTGAGTATGCAGCAGAAATGACTGAAGAAGTCGAAGCTGCTAAAGAATCTCTCGCTGAGCGTGTTGACTCCTATCTGGAGTACGTCGCTGACGAGTGGTTCACTGAAAATGCCCTTGCTGTTGAGCAAGGACTGAAAACCGAAATGACTGAAAGTTTCCTTTCAGGCATGAAGGGACTTTTTGAAGAACATTATGTAACCATCCCTGAAGAAAAATATGATGTCCTACATAGCATGGTAGAAAAACTTGATGATATGGAGACAAAACTCAACGAGCAGATCGAGAAGAATATCGTACTCAACGGAAGACTCGCAGAGTCAGTTGCAGATGGTATCTTTGACAATGTTTCTGAAGGACTTGCGTCCACTCAGAAAGAGAAGCTCGCTTCACTTGCTGAAGGTGTGGAGTTTGAAAGTGAAGACGAATATCGTGAAAAACTGGAGACACTGAAGGGGTCGTATTTCTCCTCCACTCCATCTACTACTAAAACCGAAACCCTGTCTGAGGGTGAATCTATTGCGCCAGAAACTGTTACTGGTTCGATGAATGCATACCTGAGAACTCTGGGTAACTTTAGTAAGTAATTGAATTTAATATCAATTCAAACCCTATAAACACTAATTAAGGTACAAGCAATGTTCCAATCCGAACATCTGCAGGAAAAGTGGAAGCCTCTTCTTGAGTATGAGGGCCTTGACGCAATCAAGGATCCCCATCGTAAGGCTGTAACCGCTGTCCTGCTTGAAAACCAAGAAAAATTCCTGCGTGAGCAATCTGCCTTCAATGACGGCGGAATGCTTTCCGAGCAACCAACCAATGCTGTCGGTAACGGCGGTTTCAGTGCGTCCGCTACCGCTGCTGGTCCTACTGCAGGTTTCGATCCCGTTCTGATCTCCCTGATCAGACGCTCCATGCCTAACCTCGTCGCATACGATCTGGCTGGTGTCCAACCAATGAGTGGCCCAACTGGACTCATCTTTGCGATGCGTTCCCGCTACACTAATCAGTCTGGCACCGAAGCGTTCTACAACGAAGCAGATTCTGCATTCGCTGGACGCGATAAGGCATCTAACTCTGAAAACGGCTTCACCGATGGTGTTGCTGGTATGGGTACTACCGCTCAGAGCGGCACCAACCCATCTGTTCTGAACCCTGTTGGTTCTGCATCTTCCCTCGGCTACAGAGTTGGCCAAGGCATGAGAACTGACGATGCTGAATCTCTTGATGGCACTGGAGACAGTTCCTTCAACCAGATGGCATTCTCGATCGAGAAAGTCACTGTTACCGCTAAGTCCAGAGCTCTGAAGGCAGAGTACTCCCTGGAACTGGCACAGGATCTGAAGGCAATTCACGGACTGAACGCTGAAGCAGAACTTGCTAACATCTTGAGTACTGAGATCCTCGCTGAAATTAACCGCGAAGTTATCCGTACTATCTACAAGACTGCTGAGCAAGGCGCTGTTCAGAACGTTGCTACCGCTGGTGAGTTCGACTTAGACATCGACTCTAACGGACGTTGGAGTGTTGAGAAGTTCAAAGGACTTCTGTTCCAAATCGAGCGCGATGCTAACGCTATCGCACAAAGAACTCGTCGCGGAAAGGGCAACATCATCCTCTGCTCTGCAGACGTTGCATCCGCCCTCACCATGGCAGGCGTTCTTGATTATACCCCTGCACTGAACGCAAACCTCACCGTTGATGACACGGGCAACACCTTCGCTGGTGTTCTGCAAGGTAAGTATCGCGTATACATCGATCCTTATGCTGCAAACCTGACTTCCGCTAACGGAACTCCTGGTAACCAGTACTATGTCTGCGGTTATAAGGGTTCTTCACCTTATGACGCTGGTATATTCTACTGCCCTTACGTGCCTCTACAGATGGTTCGTGCCGTTGGAGAGAACTCCTTCCAGCCCAAGATTGGCTTCAAGACGCGCTACGGCCTCGTTGCGAACCCCTTCGCTGAAGGAACCAACCAAGGACTTGGCACTCTGAACGTCAACCAAAACCGCTACTACAGAAGGGTTTCCGTCAAGAATCTAATGTGATTCTTACAAGAAATTTATATCTTCTTACTTTCAAAAGAACCTCTTCGGAGGTTCTTTTTTTATCTAAATACTTAGAAAACGATGTCTGATGCCACAAGAAGCCCCTATGATAATCAGGTAGAGAATAGAAATTTTCTGTCTCCACAGGGATTTAAACTGGTTTTGAACAAGGCACCAAAAGTTGCTTTTTTTGGCAACACTGCTAATATTCCATCAATGACACTTGGCACTGCCGAGCAAGCAAATTACCTGAGAAATATTCCTATTCCAGGAGATAAGATTGAGTTTGATGATTTTACTTTTAAATTCTTAGTTGACGAAGGACTTGAAAATTATCTTGAAATTTATAATTGGATCCGTGGACTAGGATATCCAGAATCAGTAGAAGAAATCCTTGATCTTCAAACGAGTCCTGTTCAGGCATTAGATGCCTGGAAACAAGAGAAAGCACCTGAATTTCTTCGTAAAAATTCTGAATTTAAGAATCCAGACAAGAGTATGAAAAATTTTTACTCTGATGCAACATTACATGTTTTGACTAGTAATTATAACACTGCATTCAAAGTAAAATTTAAGGATCTATATCCATACAATTTGTCTGCTTTAGAGTTTGATGCTACAGATGACGATTATCAATACTTTACATCATCCGTGTCATTCAAGTATACTATCTATGATATTGAAACCTAATTATGATCGATCTTGATAAACTTCAAGAGATGTGGGAAAAAGACTCCAAGATTGATATGGACAATCTGCACACTGAGTCTACTGGTATTCCCACTCTCCATGCGAAGTACTTTGAACTGTATAATACCATCTTTCTAATGAGAAAGAAAGCAGAACAACAAAGAAAAAATATTAGACACGAAAGGTACGAATACTTCAGTGGTAAATCTGATCCCGAAATTTACATCAAAAATCCTTTCCCTAAAAAAATTCGCGACAAAGATACGATGCAAAAGTATCTTGACGCAGACGAAAAATTATCTACAGTATGTTTGAAAATAGATTACTACGATACAATGTTAGTATACATCGAGAGTATTCTAAAGCAGATCACCAATCGAACCTACCAAATCAAAAACGCAATCGAGTTCATGAGATTCAACGCAGGATTAGGATGATTGAAGACGATCAGTACTACCATTTAGAACTTCCAATAGAAGCCGTTCGTATTGTTCACAAAGGACTTTCCATGGCTTGCGAGAAGTGGGCAGGCGGAGATCCTATGGAACAAGAGGATCTAATTGCAATGAGAGATCATTTTTATAGAATTACTTTAGAACATACTTTCACAGATATGTGATAAATATTCACAGATGATTGATCATCGTGAATACAACAGATCTTGTTATCTCTAAATCAAACGAAGTATTTTTAAAAATTAATACTGAACCTCATATCGAATATGAGTTAAGAGATCATTTTAAATTTGAAGTCCCCAACGCCAAGTTCATGCCACAATATCGTGGTAGAAATTGGAATGGAGAAATTCACCTATATGACATGCGTTCTAAACAGATCTATGTTGGACTGTTAGATAAGATCGTGTCGTTTTGCAAGAACTACGGATATTCTTACAAGTTTGAAGATAATAAATTCTATGGCACTCCTTATGAGGAGAACGAACATATTTCCATAGAAGGAGTTAAAGATTATATGAACTCCATTTGTGCCCATAGTCCCAGGAAATATCAGATTGAGGGAGTATATGGTGCCCTAAAGCATAATAGAAAGTTATTGATAATCCCCACTGCGAGTGGCAAATCACTGATGATCTATTCCCTAGCACGGTACTATGTGGATAGAGGTGAAAAAATTCTTCTAGTTGTTCCGACGACATCTCTTGTAGAACAGATGTATAAAGACTTTCTTGATTATGGTTGGGATGCTCATTCATACTGTCACAAAATTTATTCTGGTAGGAAGAAGAGTAATGATGCTCCAGTAACAATTACAACTTGGCAATCTGTGTACAAACTAGATCGTTCTTTTTTTGAAGACTATGGATGTATTATAGGTGATGAAGCACATTTATTCAAGTCTAAATCTTTGATTCAGATTATGACTAAACTTCATCATGCTAAGTATAGGTTTGGTTTTACTGGAACTTTAGATGGTACACAGACACATAAGTGGGTGTTAGAGGGATTATTCGGGCCATCATATAAGGTAACAAGAACCGATGAGTTAATGCGGCAGGGACACCTGTCACAACTTGATATTCAGTGTCTTGTCCTAAAACATCCTCCACAAAAGTTTGATGTTTATGAGGATGAGATACAATATTTAATCACGCATGAACAACGCAATAAATTCATTCAAAATTTAACTTTAGATCTTAAAGGGAATACACTTGTTCTTTTCCAAAGAGTCGAGGCACATGGGCAGATTCTCTATGATCAGATAAATAAGAACAAGAGTGATAACCACAAAGTATTTTTTGTACATGGTGGTGTTGATGCTGAAGAACGAGAATTAGTCAGAGAGATAACAGAGCGCGAAAACAACGCTATTATTGTTGCCTCCTATGGAACTTTTAGTACTGGTATCAACATTAAAAATCTCCATAATGTTATCTTCGCCTCACCTAGCAAGTCCAGAGTCAGAAATCTTCAGAGTATTGGACGAGTTCTTAGAAAAGGAAAAGATAAAGTAAAGGCAACATTATACGATATTGCAGACGATTGTTCAACTCAATCAAGAAAGAACTACACACTTAATCATTTCATAGAAAGGATTAAAATCTATAACGAAGAAAAATTCAACTATGAGATAATGCAAATTAAAATGAGGAATTATTTATGAACATTCTTGGATTATATGGTGCTTTTGGATTTGATCCCTGGGAAGATCTAGAACAGGCATATTGCCATGAAGCAGGAGCATCAATTGTAAAAGATGGAGTTCTTGTAACAAGTATTTGTGAAGAGAGACTTTCAAAAGTAAAGTATGATGGTAGGGTTCCTGCAAATTCTATTCAATATTGCTTAAAAGCAGGAGATTTGAGTCCAGAAGAAATTGATTGCGTTTACATTGCCGATTGCGGCATGCAGGGTTTTTATCGATTTTTGAATGATACGAAAAAAGAATTAAAAGAATTTTTTATAAACGCTAAGATTGAAATATTAAATCATCACCTTTGCCATGCATCTGCATCAGTTTTTACAACGGATAAAAATGAAGGAACTTTTATTACGTTGGATGGTTCTGGATCCATAGTTTTCACAGAAAATCAAATGGTTGGATATGAAGCTTCATCTGTTGGATATTTTAATAAAGAAAAGAAGAAATTTAGAATATTTCAATCTCATCCATGGAGTAATAATTTTGGACTTTATTATATAACATGGGCAGCTCGCATTTATATGCAAAAAATTGAAAAACAAATTTGGTTATGTAATCCAGAATATAGAGATACTTATTGTGGAAAAATTATGGGACTTGCTGCTTATGGAAAACCAAAATATGATGTAAATGATTTTGATGTTAATGATTCAACAACACCAGAAGTTCAAATGAGATCTCATCCAGATGATGGAAAGCATCATGAAGTTTTTGATTTGTTGGAAGCAGATGATAGAGCGTATTTTCTTCAAGATAGTTTTGAAAAAGGTTTACTCACTTATCTAAAGTTATTGAAAGATAAAGGATATCTTGAGGACAACCTTTGCCTAAGTGGAGGTATATTTTTAAACATTCTTGCTAATACAAAAATTGTAAAGGAGGGTATTGCCAAACATATTCACATTCCTCCATTTCCAAGTGATTGTGGATTGCATTTAGGTGCTGCACTCTACGGTGCATATATGCATGATGAAAATATTATTCTTCCAAAAAATCTAGCAACTCTTGGAGTTGAATATACAGATGAACAAATTCAAGATACTTTAAATGAACAGGGTATTAAATACAAAAAATATGATTCTTTCAGTGATCTATGTGATGAAATATCTAAAGATCTAAGAGACAATAAGATTGTTGGTTGGTTTCAAAATAAATCGGAACATGGCCCTAGAGCATTAGGTTCTAGATCTCTGTTTATGAATGCTCAACCAAAAGAGAACAAAGATGTTCTCAATTCAAAAGTCAAACATAGAGAACACTGGAGGCCATTTGCTGGAATTATTTTAGAAAACTGTGTCGAAGAATACTTTGAAGAAGGATTTAAGTCGCCATATATGCTATTTTCTCAAACGATAAAAAAAGAAAAAATAAATAGTATTGAAGCAATATGTCATGAAGATCAAACCTGCAGAATCCAAACCGTAAACAAAGATCTTCATCCTCAAGTAAACTCTTTGTTAGAGGCATATCTAAAACTAACAGATTCACCGGTGATATTAAACACATCTTTTA